>Ga0209187_1000040_pt1 | contig 289638 bp, 260 predicted proteins | sample BantaG_FD_187430 | JGI IMG/M metagenome (GOLD analysis project Ga0209187, IMG submission 187430) | Marine algal microbial communities from Bantry Bay, Ireland - BantryBay_4 metaG (SPAdes) (version 2) | ecosystem: Host-associated > Algae > Red algae > Unclassified | place: Bantry Bay, Ireland...
CTTTAAAACCACATCCAGCTTAAGTTGATCTTTCGCATTCATTGTTAATATCCCCATTCCTTAAACCTCCAAACCATTTGATTTAAAGACTTATATAACGCTTTGTCCCCGACAAATTCCCTGTGCAATTATCTACCGACACTTTCCCTGGGTAATTACAATTCTGTCTAATTTTTTTACAGCACTGAGACGCTTTTGAGCTTAGATCGGTAGTGGTCCGCTCTAACTCTTTGATATCATTGCCTATAATTTGGATTTGCTTTTGCATTTATATAACAAAGAAGGAAATAGAATATGAAAAAACAAATGATTACTTACTTAACAATGCTTTTGGTTTTTAGCTCTTGTATACAAACAGGCGTTATTAAGAAAAGTGAAGCAGAAACAGTTGCCGCGCCTACAGCTAATACAAACAACAGTGACGACTCAACTGTAACAACAACAGCTCCTATCGTGGAGAATACTGAGACAGAAGAAGTGGAGACTCCTGCTGCACCAGCTTTTGAATTAGACACAGACGCAATTGAATTTTATGGCGACTCTAATGTTGAGAGAGCTACAGTAGAGTTAATTTCTTCTAGAATTTTTGGGGCTTATCCGTATGTAGCTGCTCTTGATTTGGATGTTGATGGTGAAATTTCAGCAGAAGAAACAAACACTTTTCTGCACAGCTGGAATTTAATGGGGTTTGATCACCAAGGCGATTTTTATAAATATCTTGGAGCAGAAGATTTTGAAACTAATGATGATGGTGCCATAACACTTGATTCTGAATTTTCAGATTTTCTAGGACACTATCAGGCTGTTCTTAACGCATTATTCTATTAATAGCTAAAATCCTCTTAGCACTCACTAAAGGTGATCATCGACTTTTGTTAAACAAAAGTCGATGATCACCTTTTCTTTTGCGATCTCCATTGCGATCGTCTAAAGTTTTTTTTATGAATCTTGCTGATTTCCAAAAAGCTATTTTACAAGGAATTCCTGATCAAATGCCTCCTCCAGTTAGCTTGGATCCAAGTTTAAGTCACGCGCCCAAACGTAAAGATATTCTATCTAAATCCGAAAAAGTATTGGCTCTCAAAAATGCCCTTCGTTATTTTAAAAAAGCAGATCATGAAACTTTAGCTAAAGAATTTGCTGAAGAATTAAAAAGCTATGGCCGTATTTATATGCATCGCTTTCGGCCAAGCTATAAAATGCATGCTCGTCCATTGGACGCTTATCCCTGTAAATCAAAGCAAGCAGCAGCCATAATGCTTATGATTCAAAATAATTTAGATCCCGCAGTGGCACAGCATCCGCAAGAATTGATTACTTATGGGGGCAATGGTTCTGTTTTTCAAAACTGGGCTCAATATTTATTGACCATGAAATATCTTGCCAGCATGAGTGATGAACAAACCTTAGTTGTTTACTCTGGTCACCCCATGGGGCTTTTCCCCTCAAACAAAGAGGCACCAAGAGTGGTCGTAAGCAATGGCATGATGATTCCCAATTATTCTAAGGCTGACGATTGGGAGAAGTTTAATGCCCTAGGGGTAACACAGTATGGTCAGATGACGGCCGGCTCTTATATGTACATTGGACCTCAGGGAATCGTACATGGAACGACTATCACGCTTTTAAATGCTGGCCGCAAAATTGATCAGAAAAATCCTTCTTTGGCTGGAAAAGTTTTTGTTTCTTCGGGTTTAGGTGGAATGTCTGGCGCTCAAGCCAAGGCCGCTGTTATAGCTGGAGCCATAGGAGTTGTTGCTGAAATTAATGCTCTGGCTGCAACGAAAAGACATGAGCAAGGGTGGGTTGACGAACTTTATGCTGATTTAAATCTTTTGATCGACCGAATAAAAGTCGCCCAAAAAAACAAAGAAGCAGTCTCTTTGGCCTACCAAGGAAACATCGTGGATTTATGGGAAGCTTTGTGCGCGCAAAATATCAAAGTAGATTTAGGCTCAGATCAAAGTTCACTGCACAATCCCTTTGCCGGTGGTTACTATCCTGCAGGTATGAGTTTTGAAAGTGCAAAAGATAAAATGTCTTCTGACCCTGAAGCTTTTAAACAAGATGTTTACGCTTCTCTCAAAAGACATGTGCTTGCTGTTAATAAGCTTTGTGAAAAAGGGATGTATTTTTTTGATTATGGAAATGCTTTTTTACTCGAAGCCTCAAGAGCGGGTGCCGATATTTTAAATAAGGATGGAAAATTTAAATACCCATCTTATGTGCAAGATATTATGGGGCCTATGTGTTTTGACTATGGTTTTGGACCTTTTCGCTGGGTCTGTGCTTCGGGAGAAGAAAGTGACCTAGAGCTTAGTGATCAGCTTGCGGCCCAAGTGATTCGTGAAATGCTTGAGGAAGCTCCGCCTGAAATAAAACAGCAGCTTGAAGATAACTTAAAGTGGATCGAAGCCGCTGCGGAAAATAAAATGGTTGTTGGTTCCAAAGCCAGAATTTTGTATTCAGATGCCGAAGGCCGCACTAAGATTGCGCTTGCCTTTAACCAAGCTATTCGAGAGCAAAAATTAGATCCTATTATTTTAGGCAGAGACCATCACGATGTTTCTGGTACGGATTCTCCTTATAGAGAAACATCCAATATTTATGATGGCTCCCGCTTTACCTCGGATATGGCTGTGCAAAACTTTGTTGGCGATGCCTTTCGAGGAGCCACTTGGGTTTCTCTGCATAATGGCGGTGGCGTCGGCTGGGGTGAAGTTATTAATGGCGGCTTCGGTATGCTCCTTGATGGTTCTGAAGCTTGTGATAGACGTATAAAATCTATGCTTCACTGGGATGTGAACAACGGCGTGGCCAGAAGATCTTGGGCTTTAAATAAGGGCGCGGTGTTTGCAGCCAAGCGAGCTATGCAAGATGAACCAAGGTTGCAATTGACTTTGCCTGTTGAAGCTAATGCAGAAAAATTAAAGAGTCTTTTTTAATTTTTCTAAAGTTAACCAAGCTTCTTTTGGGCTGAGTTCATCTAATTCAATTTCTTTTAGCTTTTCTTCAAGCTTGTTCGTTTCTTTTTTTTCTTCTGCTTCAGTCTCTTTAGGTGCAATAAAAAGTCCAAGTTGTTCTTGCGAGTTTTCTTTAGCAAAGAAGTTTTGCTTGGCTTTTTCTAGAACAGTTTTTGGAAGTCCTGCAAGTTTGGCAACATGAATGCCATAACTGTTTTGAGCGGCCTCAAAACGCAGCTGACGCAGAAAAATAAGTGAGTTTTTCCATTCCTTAATGGCCATAGAGGCATTTGTGGCTGCCGGCAGTTCGGCGGTCATGGTGTTGAGCTCTTGATAGTGAGTGGCAAAAATACAAAGGGCTCGAATTTCACTATGTAAATACTCAAGTACTGCTTTGGCTATAGCTAGACCATCTTGAGTAGAAGTCCCGCGGCCGATTTCGTCTATTAAGATAAAGGAGTTGCTATCGGCTTTATCTAAAATTTCGGCACATTCAGACATCTCAAGCATAAAGGTACTTTGACCGGCAAATATATTGTCAGAAGCTCCCATCCGCGAAAAAAAAGCTGAAGCAGGTGAAAGCTTGGCGCTTTTAGCCGGCACCCAAAAACCACATTGCGCGAGCAATAAGTTAACTCCCATTTGGCGCATTAAAGTTGATTTACCAGCCATATTGGGGCCTGTTAACAGCAAAAGTCTATTGCTTTCTTCTCCTCCTAAGGAAAGAGAGTTGGCTACAAAATTGCCTTCTAGTTTTTCGATGACTGGATGCCGACATTCTTGGAAGTCAAAAAAGAAAGAAGATGATTTAAGTTCGGGCTCAACCCAAGGTCCAAAGCGTTTTAACTCTTGCATGGCTTTGCGGACGCCGGCTAGGGCGTCAATCCAGGCCATGTGTTTGCCCAGTGATCTAAGTTCATTGATTTTTTCTAGAATAAGCGATCTGATTTTTTGAATTAAATAGCGGGCGCGAGCTTGTAGCTGAGCTTCGGCTCCCAGTATTTGCTGTTCTTTATTTTTTAGCTCATCTGTAACATAGCGTTCGGCGTTGACCATACTTTGTTTTTTTTCAAAAAACTCAGGTACTTTTTTAGCGTGAATTTTAGTAACTTCAATATAGTAACCAAAGATTCGATTGTACCTAACCTTAAGGGATGAAATATCACTCTGTTTTCTTAATTTTTCTTGGTATTGATTGAGCCATTCTTGGGCACCGTTTTTAATTTCTTTTAAACGGTCTAGTTCTTTATCGTAGCCAACTTTAAAGAGCTCAGAAAGATCGCTCATTTTTTTGAAGTCTTTTTCTAGATCAAGAGCAGAATCTAATTCAGCAAAGAGATCCTTAAGTTGAAACTGTAAGAGTAAAACATCTTGGAGGTCTTCGGCTTGAAAAAATTTTTCCCAGACAGGTTCAGATAGATTTAATATTTTTAAAATAGCCTGGCTTGTCTTAAGCGATTGTTGCAGGCGAAAAATTTCGATGGCAGATTCGACTCCCAGTCGAAAGCGTCCAAGTAGCCTTTCAAAATCATAGAGCTGTCGGCTCAGGTTTAGAATTTCTTGGTAGTTGCCAAAGGATTGAAATAATTGCTGACGAACTTTAATGCGATCTGTTCTTTGTAGTGGAGTGTTCAACAAGTATTTTAGTTGTCTAGCTCCCATAGAAGAGGCGCATTTGTTTAATATTTCGAACAAATGCGATTGGATGCCCCACTGCTCTATAACGGAGCCAGAAAGATAAGCATATTCACTGAGTCCTCCATCGCCTTGTTTTGATAATTCCTTTTCATTGCCAATGAGTTTTAGGGTTGTGCGACTGTCACAGCGCTGAGTGAAGCTTAAATAATTTTCGAGCAACTCTCTGGAATTGTTTCCATCTATATAAGCCGATCTCGGCTGTGTTTTTAGTTTGGGAATTAGTTTTTCGAAATGTTCTTTTTGCTCGGAATTACTTTTACTTAAGATATATTCTTTAGGCGAAAATTTAAAACAAAGATCTATAAGTTCTCCGGAGCTTTTAAATTGAGAGATGATGGTTTCACCTCTTAATAAATCAAAGAGATGAAGAGAGCCTTCTTCTTGGTTGTCCCAATAAATATAAATACCCCAACAGGCTGAATCTGATTCGGTGTGCTCCAAGTCTATGGGTAAGCCCGGGGTTAAAATTTGCACGATTTCTCTTTTAACAAGTTTAATAGCTTTGCCGGCTTCTTCGACTTGTTCGCAAAGTGCAATTTTTTTATTTTGCGCCAGTATTTTTTTTACATAATTTGAAAGTGCATGAACGGGCACTCCGCACATAGGCACAGGAATGTCTTTGTCTTTGTTGCGGGCAGTGAGTTGAATACCGAGCAGTGGAGCCGCAATGATAGCGTCATGAGCAAAGAGTTCATAAAAATCACCCATGCGATAAAAGAGTAGGATTTCGCTTGGAATTTGGTCCTTGTTGCTCCAGTACTGCTGATACATGGGGCTTTGCCAGATTGGATTGTCTCTAGGAGGCACTTTGGGGCCAGATACATGGGATAAATTTTCCCCTGATCTATCTGGCTCGTTTGTAGCTTCCATTAGATCAGATCTAACATGTCTAAACTAATATAGGCACACTAAGGTGGCGGCGTGTCGATTTGATTTTGCTTACAGTGGAGTTATGGGCCCTTTAAGTGACGACACACCGCCAACATTTAAAGTCCTAAGCACCTTTTTTAAGCAGAATAACTTCGTGAGACTTAGGTGGGCAGTTGTGTGTGCGTTTGCCATTTTTATCAACTCCGATGACTTGTCTGCTGAGCTTTAAAAATTTACCTACAAATTGATATTTGTAGTCAAGCCGCTTGCCAATCAAATCATGTATTGGCAGGGTGTCTGTACAAAACTTTTGACAAGAATCGGAGCATTTGACTTCGTCGAGCACCACTCGAAATTTTCCATCAGCCATTTCTCTGGTGTGTCCGCCCGATGTAAAGACGCAGCCACCGTAAAGCTTGGTTCTGGCAAAACCTTGTTTCAAAAAGCGAAACTGCTTTTTGTCTTTTTTGAATATTGTTTTAAAAAAACTTTTTTTACTGGCTAATTCTTTTTGAAAGCTCTTGAGAGCCAGGCCATCTTTGGAATCTTCGGAGCAAGAATAATTAAAGGCTTCCCAGGTCCCACTTAACTTGTTTTGGTCACTTTTCCAGCTTGCTTGTGTACCTAGTATGAAAATTAAATTTAAAATTAAAAAGCGCATCTTAAGCTAATATTTTACTATTGCTTTTGGAAAATTTTGTGAAATGCCACGTCTTCGGCAGCCAAAATTATGGCTACTGGTGAGCTTAACTGTAATCTAGACAGATAATTTTTCAAATAGCTGCAATATTCTTCTACTTTTTCATCTTCATTAGGAGCTCTTAGGCCTAACATAATGAGCCTGGCTTGGTTTTTGGCCGTCACTTTAACAATATCTTCTATAAAGTCATCTTGCTGTTCTTTAACAATAATTTTTGACTGAGCTTTTACGCGAGCTTCTTCTAGGTATTTTTTTAAATGTTCCTCAGCTTTTGGTTTGTCTTCTTCGGCATTGACTAAGTTAATCAGTTCTAGTTCGCTGCCGCGCCAGCCTTGGCTGTTCTCTAGTAGGTAGGCTAGGGCTAGCATAAGCCCCGCATTTTTTTTCTTGCTGCCACCCCAGTAAAGTTGAATGTTTTTAATTTTTTTATTGGCTTTTTGCTCTTCCTGAGTGTTTACATAAAGCACTACATTCCTTTTAGCGCGATAAGCTTGTATAATAATATGGCTAAAGTCATAAGCTTTTTCGTCAGAAAGAGCTATTCCCATAACAAGAGTGTTGGGCTGTAACGAACCAAGGCCATGAGCGTTGATAAGTTCTCGCGCGCCTTCAAAAACTGAAGAAGCTCCATGAACTTTTACTAGGGAAGAAATTCCTTTTTTTAAGACAAAATCTTTTATACTTTTTTCTAATTTTTTCTTTCTTTCTACTTCTAGTTTTTGTTCTACAATTGCGCTGATGGTTAAAAAGCCTTTGCCTTGACTGAGGTTGTGGGCAAAATCGATTAAATGAAAACGCTGTGTAGGCGATCCGCTTAAAACAAGTAGGTTGGGTCGCCAAGTTTTTTGATCTTCAGGAAAATTAGCCAAACGGTAAATAGAAAAGCGGGCAAGTGCGACAAGTAATCCACGTCGCATATCGCTCCAGCCACTGTTTAGCTTGCGCTTCAGCATGACGAAATAAAAGAGACAACAAAGAGTCATTGCCATTAAAGTGGCGCCAGCATTGATCATAAACATAACTGAAAAACAGGCAAAGGCTCCAATCAGTGAAAGGATCCAGTGAGTTTTAAATTTAGGACGCCAGCTTGGGTTGGCAATCAAGGCTTCTAAGGCCGCACATGCATTGAGCATCCCGTAGGAAGTTAAAAAAAACATCGAAAGTATGGGAGCAATGGCATTTAAATCTCCAAGAAAAATACCAGCTAAGGCAACTCCAAAGCTTAATATTGTTGCAAAATGTGGAGAGTCATCACTCCCAAAGCCGCGACCTAAAAATCGTGGCACAACTTTGTCGCGAGCTAGAGCTTGTAGGGTGCGCGGAGCTCCTAAAAGGGCGCCAAGGGCGCTGGAAAGTGTGGCTCCCCATATTCCTAAATAAATGAGTGGTCCCCATTTGGCTAAAGTATGCATAATTAAATTGTTAGTTTTTAAGACGTCTGGTGGAACGTGTTTGGTTAAAAAAACGGGAATCACCATATAAACAATGTAGCCAATAACAACAGCGGCTAAAGTTCCTATGGGAAGAGAGCGACTTGCTTTTTTTAGATTTCCCGACATGGAAAGTCCAGCCTCGATGCCGGTCACCGCCGGAAAGAAAACCGCAAAGGCCATCCAAAAACTTATGTTTTCAGTAACAGGTGTAAATTCCCCCCAGCCCGTAGAGGGAGCGCCTCCCATGAAAAACGAAACCAGTGATAGAACAATTATAACGAAGATAAAAACTTGCGACTTAAGAGCAATGTCAGCAGAGTATAAAGCAAGACCAGCCATTAGAATTAAACTGACTAGGGCATAGGCCCAAATAGGATATTGCGGAAAAATGCCATGAATGGCTTCGGCAAAACCACTTAAGTAAAAAGAAATCCCTAGGGCTTGGGCTAAAAAGAGAGGCACACCTACAGCGGCTCCCGCCTCAATGCCAATGGCTCTTGAGATCATGTAGTAGGCGCCGCCACCGCCAACCTGCATGTTGGTGGCCGTTGCAGAAATAGAAAGCGCTGTTAAAAAGGTAATCGCGGAGGCCATGGTGACGATAGCCAGGGTGGCGGTGAGTCCCATGTGACCCAAGAGCCAGCCCATGCGAAAATACATGATGACACCAAGGATGGTGAGAATACTTGGAATAAAAACACCCTTAAAGGTGCCAAAGCCAGCGGATTGTTCTTCTTTTGCAGCCAAAGTATCTATAGTTTAGCAAAAATATACTGAAATTTAGATTTTACTACTAAAATATAAAATTAAAATCCGTTAAAGTTCTCGATCATCGACAAGAGCTAAAATATTAATCCCTTTTATGGTCTCGTGCCCGTGCCATTTTTTTAGGTATTCGGCAAAGTCTTGATCTATTATGCCTTCATCTTGCGTAATATAAAAAACTCTTAATTTTTTTGTAATTGGATCTGTGATGAGAATGGCCTGAGTGTAAACATTAATATTTGTGCCAATGAATTTTTTAAGATTCCAGTCGGGCCTTACAATGTTAACAATTGCAGGAGTTGCGATTCTTTTAAAAAAAGAAAGATTTGGCGAGAGTTCTTTTCCGGGTGTTTCTTGAAACAAAGAATCAATTTTAAGATAGGGAATACTTGCTTCTATGTCTTTAGGAAAACTTTCTCCTTCTTTATGAAGTTTTGCTAGCATTTGAGTTTTTTGTTCTTTAGTTTTTTTTTGCGAGAAATGCAGAGCAGTTTCTTTTTTAGATTTATACCAAGCTTTTTTGCAGATAAGACATTTGGCTTCTCCTACTGTTGTGTTGGGGAATGAAAAACTAGTTATATCTTCATAGAACTTGTTTCTTAAGGCATTCGGTCTCCACTCAAGAGAGGTGAAGTGATTTCTAGAAGTGTATCGTATGTCGTCCTCAGTGATCGACCCGTCCAAGTTAATGTCTTGGTACCTGATTTTGAGTAAATTTTGAGAGAAATTAAAAAAGTTGGTTGAAAGAGCTAGAGCGGTTATCAGTTCAACCAGTGTTGTTCCATTCATTTCTTCAAAGTTTACTAAAGTTCTTTGGTTGTAGACGTCATATCTGTCTTCGCCGCTAGGATTGCTAGAAAAGTCAATACGGGCGCCAAATCGAAAAAGGTATGTCCAAAGTCGAAAGCGAGTTTTGTAATCGTTTTTGCTAATGAAGCGAGTGATGTAAGCAATGTCTTCAAAATTAGTTGGTATTTTTGCTTCTTTATCGGCATCAATAAAAGTTTGATAAAGAATTTTTTTTCTTTGTTGCTTAGACAGATGTTTAGGGGCGTTGGCATTAAGATAAGCTTTGCTAAGTAAATCAAGAATAGGCAAAGCTTTTCTTTCCTCGGCCTTGCTTTGAAAAATGCAAAAAAGCGACAAGAGAAGACAACATAGTTTAGTAGAAATTTTGCTTGTAAGACTGAAGTTCACGTGCGCAGTTTATCACAAGCCTTTCTTTTTACGAAGGAATATTAAAATCAATCTATTTGTTAGGCACTACAGCTAGAAGAACCCAGCACACAAAATTGTGAGCAATATTGATGGTTTAGATAGATTCTTTTTTGAGATTCTTCGAGGGTCTCGCCCAGCTCAAACTCTTTTTGGTAGGCAAGTAAAGTACAAGCCAAAACTTTGGGGACTTTGTCGCCTTTGCGTTTAACAACCATCCGCGAGTTAGCACACATGATTTGTTCGGGTTTTTTGCCTAGTATATCCCAACAAGCTGTGGTGATTTCTGGCACTGCTTTTGATTGGTCCATCTCTGCAAAGACAATCAAGTCGCTGGGATTGGAGGCGTCTAATTTTACATTCAATGTATCAAAGAGCTTCGAAAAATGTTGGCGGCATTCAGTTTCGCTTTCCTTTCCAAAGCTTCGGCTGGCAATACTAATCTTAAAATTATTTTGCGCCAAGAAAGAGATTCCCTCAAGAGCTTTATCAAAGGTCTTGGGACCTCTTTCTTTTTCGTGCAGCTCTTTGCTGTGGTGATCGAGCGAAATTCTAATTTTTAATTTATCTTTGTATTTTTTTTGAAGCTCTAATAATTGATTCTTTTTGAGCATCATGGGCTTCATGGCGTTGCTCAGGACTAAAACTTCAAAACTCTCCTTTAGTGGGGTTTCGAGCAAAGAAACTATCTCGGGATTCATAAAAGGCTCACCGCCTGTGTAAGCTATTTCTTTTACGGGGTAGTTTTTTTCTTTTATTTCTTGGAGGAAGCTTTTTACTTCGTCGTGTTTTATATAAACAAGACGATCATTTGTAGGGCTAGACTCGATATAACAGTTTTCGCAGGCTAAATTGCAGAGAGTTCCGGTGTTGATCCAAAGTGTTTCTAGTTGTGTTGGGTCAACGTAGGCCCGTTCTTCGCCTTTAGCGGTGATTTTAGGGTGTTGAAATTTTTTGTAGACTCTTTCAGTTTCTAACATTTTGCTCAGATTAGCTGACGCGTCATGAGATAGCAATTTTTACGCTCTGCTTGCTCCATCAGTGCCTTGTCAGTATTGTGGAAGACAGTATGAGTTTCTTCAAGAAACTCAAGGGCTTCTTGAGTACAGACATCGCAATTGACCTGGGAACGGCGAATACCCTTGTCTATGTAAAAGGCATGGGCATTGTTGTAAACGAGCCGAGTGTGGTCGCTATTTTAAAAGATTCACGTGGTCAGCGTAAGGTGATCGAGGTCGGTAAAGCGGCCAAAGATATGCTGGGTAGAACTCCGGGAAATATTCAAGCCATTCGCCCCCTAAAAGATGGGGTTATTGCGGATTTTGAAGTGACTCAGGTCATGATTCGTCAGCTTATAAAAAAAGCTCAGCAAAAAAAGACGGTATTTAGACCTAGAATTATTATTTGTATTCCTTATGGGATTACCGAGGTAGAAAAACGCGCTGTAAAAGAAGCTGCTTTGTCGGCATCTGCTAGGGAAGTGCATTTAATTGAAGAACCAATGGCAGCGGCTATTGGGGCTGGATTGCCTATTACAGAATCAAGCGGAAATATGGTTGTTGATATTGGTGGTGGAACCACTGATGTTGCGGTTATTTCTCTTGGGGGAATTGTTTTTTCACGAAGCGCACGTGTTGGTGGCGACAAGATGAACGAATCAATTCTTAACTACATTAGACGGAAATATAACTTAGCAATCGGTGAACGCACCGCTGAGATTATTAAGCTTAAAGTTGGTAATGCTTATCCGCCAAACAAAGAAAGCACCATGGAAGTAAAGGGTCGCGATTTGTTGGCTGGTGTGCCTAAAACTATTGAAGTTGGCTCCGATGAAATTCGTGAAGCTTTATCTGAAACCGTAAACAGCATAGTCGAAGCTGTAAAAATCACTTTAGAGAGAACACCTCCTGAATTGGCCTCCGATATTGTAGATAAAGGAATCGTTATGACCGGTGGTGGTGCCTTGCTACGAAACCTTGATATTTTACTGAGAGAAGAAACAGGTTTGCCAGTCTTTTTAAGTGAAGATCCGCTAGCTGCCGTTGCCCTTGGAGCAGGTATCGCCTTGGAAAATCTCGATCTATTAAAGGGCGTTACCCTCGATTAATCCGAAAATTCTTAGATGCCTTAACGCTCTGCTACCATAAAGTGCCTAGACAGCTTTAGGTCAATGGAGCAAGCTCCGCAGCAAGAGGTACCTATGGCTAAGTTTTTATTAGTTTTTGCTTGTCAATTTATCACTTTGTTTTCTGTTTTTGCTGGGGGTAGTGGCAACCCTAAAGCCGTAAAAGCCGATCAAGAAATACACACCAAGCGCAAAGAAAATATTTTATCGAAAATCGAATTGCTCGACTTGCCTGTGACAAAACTGTATTGGGCAAGAATTTTGCTTGAAAAAGGTGAGTACTGGGACGTGGCTTTTGAAATATTACGTTCACTTTATAAAGACGAAGATACTTTGAATGAGACAGCTCGCAAAAAAATAAAGAAAGCTTATAGGATCGTAGGCTTTCATGTGCCTCTAAAAAAAGGATGGCGAAGTTTTACCGATGGCGGTCAGCACATGGTGCGCGCGTATTTTGAAGCTCAATACTTAATTAACGAAGCCATTATGGATATGCGAATTATCTATAACAAATCCAGTACCGATGAAACTAAATTTGTTAAAGAACTTATCCAAAATTACTTTTTCCCAGGAATGGAAGATAAAGGAGAGGTCATATATCCCAAAAGAGTTAGTTATCAGTATGATTTTTATGCCTTAAATAAAAAAAACTTAGAAGAAGCTCTAATATATAGAGCCGATCGCAATCCTAAAAGAACTGGTTTTTCACGTTTATTTGCTCGTAGCTCTCTTTCTTACCTCGATGGCATAGGTCAGGTTTATGATGACCCCTTTGATGATTTTGACGACTTTGATCCAAATAACCCTCCAACAGAAAACCCGGTTAGTAGTCCTAACAATATATCTCCTTCCTTTGTAGATGGCATGATTGGCGCTCGCTCTTTAGAAGATGATTACAGTGGCTATAGCAGCTATCAAACCAAATTTATTATCAGGCGAATGATTGATTTTGTTTTGAATATTAAGCGCGAATTAGGTGTCTCTGACAGAATCTACAATCGCGATTTAGAGCAAGCGCTTTTAACTCAAGCAATTGTTGAACCAAGTTCAGTTGTTCTCGACCCTCAACTTAGAATGTTTATGGAGGGAGTAAAAATAAAATTTCCACTCTTGGCTGACTTGGGAGAAGAAGAAGTAAAAGAAAGCTTTGGCGAAATGCAAAAGCTTTTAGGACAGGAAGGACAATTTCAAAAAGTTTCTGAAGGTCTTTGGCGGCTGGACATAAAATCATTTTCTCAAAATGAACGGGCGCACAGAAAATCTCATTTGCAGCTTGTCCTCGAAGAAAACGGAGATAAAGAAAAAGCAGGTCGCTACACTTTGATGGTGATCTCTGGTGTTTCGGGTGCTGATTTAATGGTGACTCGCTGGTTGCAAAGCTTGGCGCTCTTTATTCGAGATTATCGGCGCATAGGCACTACTAAAAACTGGCTTTTAAAAACCTCAGTTGGTTCTATGGTTATTAAGTCTCCAACAAAGTTTTTACTTTTAACCTTTGATTTTTTTATTGAGGGGCTTGCACGGATTGAAATGTGGGCAAAGTCTGAAGGAAAAGCTGTAAGAAATGGTTTTTTTGTTCGTACGGTTGGCTATGCTGCATGGTTTTTTAAAAGTGTCTTTACTACGAATCGCTGGATAAAAAAATCTAAGTTCTTTAGTTCCCTGCTAACGGGCGTAAAAAGTAACCGAGTTGTTAAATTCTTGGGGCGCACTGGTAGAAGCGGGTCACTGTTGTCGGTTGTGACAGGCGTTGCTTTACTTTCTGAGCTGGCAGTTGGAGCCGTTGAATATAATAATGCAGGGCTGGCGGAGCAAAAAGAAGAAGTGTTGATCAATACTTTGGCAAGGTCTTCGGCAACCGTTTCGTATTTAGCTCCTTACTGGGGCTGGCTCATGATGGGACTTGATTTAAGTCAAAGTTTTACTGCGCAGCCTTACGAAAGTGGAGATGTCTTCAAAAAATTTATTAGTGTGGCCCAAAATATCCATTACAAAAAATTAGCCCGTAAAAATAAAGAAGCTGATTTAAACCGTGTTACAGTCTATTTAAAAGAGTGGGAAAATCTCTACGGCCTGCCTATGCAAGATCAGCAATTTAATACAATCATTAAAGATGTTGAAAGCGCTGGTGAACAAGAAGAAGCCATGGCCGAAATCACTCAGTCAATGAGTGAGAGTTCTTTAGCTTATTTGAGCATAATTTATCGTGCCCATCATAGTTTTGTTTGGAGAGGACACTATAGATATGGAGTGTATCTAGAAAAAATGCGTAGTGATTTTAACCGCTCAAAGTATTATTTTTTAGAAGCTAGAAATAAACTTATTACTACGCCCTTAAAGGCTGAAGACTTGGGCGCAGATCCCTTCGAAGAAGAATAGGCTGCTTCAAGCTCAATCAAAGCACATGTAATTTGTTGGCGCTGACTTCTAAGGCTAAGGCACTTAAGTCGGCATCGTTTTTGTCCTCTTGCATATATTTTTGCATTGTTTGCAATAGGTAGTTTAAGTCTTCAAGTATGCTGGCTTGAAGATTTTTGTAATTAATATCTTTCAGAAGAGGGGCTAAAAATTCATTGATATCTTTTGCCTTGTTGTTCCACTCAGAGCCAACTAAGTAAATGCGGCTGCCGGCTTCTAAAAGAGTCGAATAGTGATAGGCTTCTTCTTTTGCAAGTGCTTTTTGGCTGTTAAAACTTTTTAAAAACAACTGGCCCTTGTCAAAGCTGCCGTCACTGAGAGTTTTAAATGTTTCAAAAACATTTTTATCTTTTTGTCGATGCAGGATAGGGCAAAAACCTCTTAAGCTTGCTTGCAGCATTAAGCTGTGTGAATCAATTTTAACCACAGCTAAGCGGCATTCACTCGCTTGCTTCGATTCTAAAATTTCATTGGCAACTTCTTGAAAAACTTCTTCACTGCCTAGCTCAGGGTTTTTTTCGATTAGTTTTCGGCTGGTGATTTGGTTTATGCTTTGAAGTAGGATGGATCCCAAAGTGTAGCTGTCGCTCATAGAAAAGAAAATCCAAATGTCTCGATTGTTGGGGCTGCAAAATATATCGAAGTACTCGGAGGCGCGCTCCATAGAAGAAAGGTATCTGGCCTGACATTTAAATCCTGCAATGTGGTCAATGCGTTCGGGACTGAGGAGCGTTTGCAGCCTTTTAGCAACTTCAAGATTGCTGCGATTTTCGCTAATGATTTGTTGAAGCGTTTTATCTAAATTGTCGATCTTAGCCTGAAGTTTTTGCAGTTGTTCATTGTCCATACAAAGTTCATAATATCAAAAGGTGTCTATCTACTTTTACAGTTAGGGGGCGTCATAGGCATTCAATTGACGCCCCCTAACTGTAAAAGTAGATAGACACCTTTTGATATTATTAAATAATTAGGCTAACCAAGGCGGCGGTGATAAAGGCGGCTAGGCTGCCTCCTATCATGGCTTTGAAACCTAGTTGGGCGAATTCTTTTTGGCGAGATGGCGCCAAAGAACCAAGGCCGCCAATTTGAATAGCTATGGAACTAAAGTTTGCGAAGCCGCAAAGTGCATAAGATAAAATAATGAGAGTCCGTTCGCTAAACTGTGATGCTACTTGAGACATGTTTATATAAGCAACGAATTCGTTGAGGACTATTTTTTGTCCTAAAAATGCTGCTGCCAATGAAGCTTCATGCCAGGGAATGCCTAATAAAAAAGCCAGCGGTGTAAAAAACCAGGCAAAAATTAACTCTAAGGAAAGCTTGGCTTCGCCGTTGTTAAGAGCCAGTAGTTTATCCGGTACTAAGGCTTGGCCCCAGCTGCCAAAGTTAATTAACTCTCCGATGTAGCCAAAGCAGCCGTTAAAAAAGGCCACTAAAGCTATAAAAGAAAGTAGCATAGCGCCAACATTAAAAGCTAAGTGCATTCCTTCTCGCGTTCCTCTGGTTAAAGCTTCTAAAATATTGTGATCTAATTTGGGCAGCACAATCTTATGTGTGCCTTGTGTTTGGGCTTTCTCGGTTTCGGGATACATTATCTTGGCAATCATTAGTGCAGCTGGAGCAGACATCACACTTGCCGTAAGTAGATGGCCGGCGATGCCAGGTATAAAATCTTTTAAGCTGGCTACATACAATCCAAGTACACTGCCCGCTACAGTGGCCATACCGCCAACCATAAGCACCATGAGTTCAGATTTGGTCATTTTATCTAAATAGGGACGCACCATTAAGGGAGCTTCTGTTTGACCAATAAAAATATTAGCAGCAGTGGCTAAGGTTTCTGCGCCACTTGTTTTCATGGTGTATTGCATGATGCGCGACAAGACTCCTACCAGTTTTTGCATTATGCCTAGGTAGTAAAGCATGGCCATAAAAGCCGAAAAGAAAATAATAACTGGCAAAACACTAAAAGCCAGAGCCACTCCACCCATTTTTTCGATATCTACAATAGGTCCAAATAAAAACCTGGTGCCTTCGGCAGTATAGTTAAAGATTGCAATAAAAAAGCTATTGGCAGAACTAAAGAGTCCGCCTAATATTCCGGGAACTTCTAATACGGGAATTCCCAAGACAAGCAAGGCTGCGATGACCTGAAGTCCCAGCCCCCAGCTTACGGTGCGCCAGCAGATTTTATTGCGAGCGCATGAGAGCAGCCAAGCAACAGAGATTAAAACTACAATACCAAAAACTGAAATTAAGCGTTCCACGCAGTCTGTCTATCACCAAAAAATGGGTAAAGACAAAGATTTTTTAGGGCAGGCAAGGCTAGGGTCCTTGTCTAGGTCTAGAGGGAGGCTCCAGTAGCCAGAAACTTGGTTTTTGGTACTCGTGTCACTGGAGTCTATGCTTTTGGGGTTGGAGTTTTTACAACAAGTTTGCCTTTTTATTTCGCTTCTCATGGGGTCTCGACTCGCCTCACAATACCAGTCCCGTTCCAGCCAAGAATAAGGGACAATTTTTTTAGTTGTCTCGTCATATGAACCATAATGGCAGGACTTGGTAGCGATGTTACATCGAGAACGTGTCATAATCGGGTTGCTTTGTACTGCAAGCAATTCTCTAAAATACAATTGTTTTTTGTGGTTGTAGCGAGGAGAGAGTGGTGGAGTTGTGGGAGAAAGGGAAATTTTATATTCGGTTTTAACGGTGTCACTGGCGACGGTAGAATTACCGATTAAATCTAAAGTCATATAAGGAAATGCATTTTGCATCTTATCTACAAAAGCTGAAACAGCTACCGTGTTGGCAACGGTCGCACATGAGTCCGTATCAAAATGGATTTTTGTGGCGCCTGACTCTTCACTGATGTCAGTTATATGACCAAAGTAGTTAGAAAGAGTTTCTTTTGGATTTCCGTGGCCAGCGTAATAAACTAAGGCCGTGTTACATCGAGGTAAAGTTGCTAGGGTGAAACGATCAACATTATAAATAGTTTCAGCAATGGGGTTTGCACATCTACTTTCTTTCCAATTTAGATCTCTCCAGTTGCGGCATTTGTTTTTGAAAAAGTTAAATGGGTCGCCGGGAGAATCATCTTGATAAAGACAAATGCAGCAAGCATTTTTTATGTCTTTAATATCTCGTTCAATGGTGCCTGTTTTGCTGGACGCGTATAATGACTGACTAAAAAAGCTAAAAATTAATAAAAATACAAACATGTTAATCTCTCAATCTTGGGTCTAAAATATCTCGCAGGCCGTCACCTAAAAGGTTGAAGCCTAGTACGGAAAAGAAAATAGCCAGCCCCGGAAAAGTCATGACCCAGGCGGCGTTATGAAAATAGTTGCGTCCATCATTTAGCATGGCTCCCCATTCGGGTGTAGGTGGTTGGGCGCCCAGGCCTACAAAGCTAAGGGCGGCCGCTTCTAAAATAGCAGACGAAAAACTTAAAGTGGCATGCACAATAATAGGAGCCAAGCAGTTTGGAAGAAGAGTGATAAACATGAGGCGCAAGTGACTGGCGCCCATGGAGCGTCCCGCTTGGAAGTATTCTTTGCTTTTTTCCGATAAAGTTTGTGCACGAGTCACTCGCGCAAAACGAGGCATGTTGACTATGCCAATGGCAATCATGGCATTTTCTAAAGAAGGGCCAAGGATGGCGGCTAGGACAATGGCCAAGAGCAAAGAGGGCACTGAAAGCATAATATCTAAGCAGCGAGAAATAAAACGATCTGTTTTTCCGCCAGCGTAGCCAGCAAGCAGTCCAAGCGGAACTCCAAGGGCTAGACTTATGCCCACCGAAATAAATCCTATGAGTAAAGAAATACTGGCGCCATAAAGTAGGCGACTTAAGATGTCGCGACCAAGGTCGTCGGTGCCCAGCCAAAAATGTTGAGAGCCGCCTTCCATCCAAAAGGGAGGCAAAAGTTTGTTGTATTGATCCATTGTTAGCGGATTATGAGGGGCAACAAAGCGGCCAACAATGGCCATAATTATAAAAATCATTAAAATTGTTAAACCAATTTTACTACTCGAGCTACGACTAAATTCATAGCGAAATTGCTTAAAGCGATCGGATGCCATTTAGTTTTTAACCTTTCGCATGCGAGGGTCAACTACGCTGTACATTAAATCGGTGCTTAAATTGACGACAATAAATAAAATCCCGATTGTTAAAACGGCTCCTTGTACGGCTGGGTAATCACGAGCAGTAACCGATTCAAGCAACCAGCGTCCAACTCCCGGCCATGAAAAAATAGTTTCCGTAATAATAGCTCCGCCGAGTAAAACACCAAATTGCAAACCGGCAACCGTTAGTACAGGGATAAGTGAATTGCTTAAGGCATGTTTTACAATCACCCAAATTTTACTTAGGCCTTTGGCGTGGGCGGTGCGAATAAAGTCTTGGCCTAAGGTTTCTAGCATGGCCGAACGTGTAAAACGCGCAATAACAGCAGTAGGTATTGTGGCTAAAGCCAGGCTCGGTAAAAATAAATGTTTTAGGATATCCCCTAAGGCGTGCCAGTTACCAGTTATGAGAGCATCAAGTACGTAGACATGAGTAATAGGTGCGAAATCAATAATGGGATCTATGCGTCCAGAGACAGGAAAAATTGGAAACTTAACAGCGAAGGCCCAAATCAGGAGCAAAGCCAACCAAAATATAGGCATAGAAACACCCATTAATGCTAACGACATACTTCCATAATCAATAAAAGTGCTTCTATAAACAGCGGCTAGCACACCAGCGATGCTGCCTAGAATTAAGGAAATAAATAAAGCTACAACAGTTAGTTCAAAAGTTGCGGGAAATTTTTGCATGATTTCTGTAGAAACCAATTCTTGGGTTTTAATACTGCGGCCAAGATCAAAATCGATAAAAACATTTTTAATAAAACGTAAAAATTGTTGCCAAAGAGGATCGTTAAGACCCATTTGAGCACGCATGACTTCTAAAGCTTCAGCGGTGGCTCGCTCTCCTAAGATAGCTTGGGCCGGATCGCCAGGCAAAGCATGGACTAAGAAAAATATTAATACCGAAAGGCCGATGATGGTTATCAACACAGGAATAATATTTGAAAAAACTATGGCGAGAATTTTCTTCACTTTTTATCTATCCAAACTTTGTGATAAAGAACCGAACCGCTGGTTGGATCAATTTTAACATTTTGCACTTCTTTTTTTACGGGCACAACAATCATTGAATGAGCGATAGGAACCCAGGGGGCTTCTTCGTGAATGAGTAACTGAGCTTTTCGATAGAGCTTGTCTCGCTCACTTTGCTGAGTGACTCTTTTGGCTTTGGTTAAAAGGTCATTAACTGCTTCGTTCTCAAAAAAAGCTAAGTTTTGAGCCGGAATCTTTGCAGACTCTTTGCCGAGTAGTAGGTAAAGAAAATTATCTGGATCTCCATTGTCGCCGGTCCAGCCAAGCATGGCCATGCTGTGTTCACCGCGACTGGTTTTATCTAAGTAGGTGCCCCATTCGTAAGAAACAAGACTTATTTTAATTCCTACATCGGCTAGATTGGCTTGAATGGCTTCGGCAACTTTGCGTCCATTTGGCATATAAGGACGTGGAATTGGAATAGCCCAAAGTTTTGATTCAAAGCCCTTGCTCAAACCGGCTTCTTTCAAAAGCGCTTTTGCTTTGGCTGGGTTATAAGGATAATCTTTTACAGCATCATTATAAGACCAAATCACAGGCGGCATTGGGTTTTTTGCGACCTTGCCAAGACCTTCATACATATTGTCAACAATGGCTTTTTTGTTGATGGCATAGTTTACAGCTTGTCGGACTTTTTTATTGTCAAAAGGTTTTTTTTGGGTGTTCATAGCAAGGTAGGCAATGTTCATACCTTCTTGTTTAATGATTTTTAACTTTTGGTTAGCAGCCAGTTGGGGGACGTCTGAAGGGTTGGGGAATTCAAGTACGTCTAGTTTTCCGGCCATCATTTCAAGGAAGCGAGAAGAATTGTCGGGTATTGATTTGTAAATAAGTCGATCAATCTTTGGTCGTCCACCATAATACTTATCAAAGGCTTCTAATTCTACGATTTGGTTTTTGACCCATTTTTTAAATTTAAAGGGACCGGAGCCCACAGGATTAAAATTAAATTTTTCTTTTAAGCGGTTGGCCGCAGTTGGGCTCACGATTGCGCAAAAGGGCATAGCTAAGTTGGCAATAAAAGGAGTTTCTGGAAAGTTAAGAAAAATACGTACGTGATACTTGTCGACTTTGCTCACTTTTTTAACAATTTTATTCATGCCCATTGCAAGCCAATACTGCCAGTTGGCAGAACCTATTTTGTGGTAGGGGTGCTCGGGGTCACGTTGTCTTTCTAAACTAAAAACAACTGCATCGGCATCAACTTCAGTGTTGTCGTGAAAGAATACATTTTTTCTTAGATAAAAGTCATATTGTAGGCCGTCATCACTAATAGTCCATTTGGCAGCAAGGTCTGGAATAATTTTGGTCGTGCCTTCTTCAAAACTAACAAGTTTACTGTAGATATTTTCAATGACTTTTAAAGATTCGCCATCAGTTTCGAGTCCGGGATCGAGACCAACGCTGTCTCCACCGCGACCGTGAATAAGAGTGCTTTTATCGCTTTTTGGGCTTGGGCTGCAGCTCGTTAAAAGTGTAGCGAGGCAAAAAATTAAGCAGCTTAAGAGATTGAAATGCTTTGGTATATTACGTAATACAATGTGCTTTTTTTGCATGTGCACATTATGAGGGAGAAGTGCCTCAAGCTCAAGTTTTTTTGTTGCTTTCTCTTAGGCGGCGGCACAAATTTTGGACCAAAGCCTGCAGCCAGGGAGGCAGATTGTCTAGTGTCGATTCGAAACTTTTCCGTGGAATTTCAATCACATAGCACTTTTCTGTAGCTCTCAAGGTGGCCGAGCGTTTTTTTTGATCGATAAAGGCAATTTCGCCGGCGATTTCTCCGGAGCGCACATGTCCTAAGACGACTTTTTGGTCGTTTTGATAGCGATAGGCTTCTAGTTCACCGCTTTCTACATAAAAGATCTGATCGCTTTGATCTCCCTCTAAGGTGAGGAGGTCTCCTTCTTTTAACTGCCGCTTTATCATAGCTTTATTGTACGCCCTCTTGAAATACATCTGCAAGTCGGAAGGTATATGAGCTGCGCGTAAGAATTTAAGAGCTCTTAATTGTTGGTATTTTCCATCCGTTGCTAGTTTCAATGCTGCAAATATGTTCTTTAAACGCTTTTTCATACAGCTATTGTTTTTGTTGTCTGCGGCTTCTTGGGCTCTGGAACATGTTGATGTTTTAGATAAGCTTGATTCAGGTGATGTAGCCAAGATTTATTCTGGATACGAAAAGCTAAAAATAAGTCAGGAGGCTTTGCCCTTTGGTCTTTATGACAAAATTTTTTCGGCAGCTTCTTCTGATTTGGCTTGGGTCGACCAAGTTATAGGCGTTTTTGAAAATCAAGCCAATTTTCATGGGGCTTTTGGAGAAGCTCAAGAGTACAGAAGCTTTCTTTACAGTACGGGTGTTTTGGCAGCGCGAGTTTTGAACTCTGTGATGGGTTGCGATCACACTGATTTTTATATCGAGTGTTTAGAGCAAAGAAATAAAGACGATTGGTTGATTAAAAAAGAGCTCGTAGATTTAATTTTAATAGATAGAGATTTACGGCACGCTTTGATACAGCATTTTTTTGTGAACGGATTAGATAGCCATTCTGGAAATTGGTACGTGCTTCATGGACGAATTGGGTCAGAGATTACGAATTTGTTTTTTCAGAAGTATCAAAATTTGGATTCAAGCAAAGCTCTTTCTGTGCTTTCGCTTATGCTGAATTTTTTAGAACAAGGTCAAGTTTATTTTGGCCGTGAAGAGTTGTCTGATCGATACGATTTTTCTTTTGATAAAGCTCATGTTTATGCAAATGCAAGGTTGCCACAAATTTCGAGTGATTCTGAGAGAATTTTAATCTTAGCTTTGTTGAGAGAAATTGGTCGAGAGCCCTCAGAGGCTGAGATTGATCAGCTCAAATTTTTAGTCGAAAAAAACTTTGCTCAAACTGTTCCAGTTTTGTTGACTTACTTTAGTCGCGTGCCCGATATTGTACTCGATTTAATTTATAATGAATTTTGGAATCGTGACCATAGAAAAGCCGCTTTCGCTTTAGACGCTCTTGTACGATTAAATGTAGAGCGCTTTGATGATGAGTGGCAAGAAAAACTTGTAAGAGCGATGGCTTTGCCGTGGGTGAGGACTGAGGCTAGAGCCCGGTGGCGTGTGGGTCATTTTAATATGTTGGAAGGCGCATTGAACTCTTATGAAAAGGAGAGTCTGAGTGAAGCAAGTCATTTTAATGGAATGAGCTACTTTGAAAGTCATCGTTTGATTGAGTCATATGTGGCCTATTTGGGAGGGTCGAAGCTTGTGGCAAATGAAACTCTTGATGATGAGCTGCAGAGAACTCAATCCTTAGAGATGTATTGGTTGGCTTCAGATGAAGAGCTTCTAATTGGTGAAGTAGACCGAGATCGCGCTATGGAGGTTATGGTTGAAGATCCCGATCTATTTCTAATGAATGAACTCTTAGAAGATTTTTTAGATAAAGCCAAAGAACATGCGCTTACAATTGAAGATTATGCTTTGCTTTGGAACTTACTTCGGTTTTGGGTTCATGAAGGTACCGGCTCTTGGATCGAGCTCATGAGTGATGAAAAAATAGATATTGCTTTTATGAGCACACTCCGGGATTTTAGAAATAACTTATTTGGGATTTTTAAAAGAAGGCACCGCTCTAAAGAAGCACATGAAGAACGTTTTATTCTTTCTGTCCAGCAGACAATTGTGGAGGTTTTAAAAAATATAGTAGAGTATGTTCCTTTTGAAGCCAATTCTTTAGAAGACATTCTTTTAGAAGAAGATATGAATTTGTGGACAAAGCTTTCTTTGGCTAATTTTTCCCGAAACTTTACATCTAGATCACAGTGGTATTTGTTTAACAAACTTCAATACAATCTTGATGAAGAAAAAACTTTAAATTTTGTTGTGCGAGTCTTTGCGAGAATTGAGAATCTTGACGAAGAAGTGAAAAAAGAAGTTATTGCTTTGGCAAAAGAGTTCCCATTTTTAGTTTTAGAAATATCAAAAAATAGAGATTTGTATATATCGCTTGGACAAGAGATTTTTGATGTGTATGAACAACTGCAATTTTCTGGAAAGCACTTCGAAGGTGAAGTTTTAGAAATGTCAGATGAAGTTTTTATTGCTTATCTATATTATCTACAGCCAAGAGCAAATTCTTTGGATGATTTGGTAAATCATGGCGTAGCTTTTGATCTTATTGCTCAGCGCCTTGTACAATATTTAGAATCATTTAATGCCAAACAATCTCGTTTTGAAGCTTGGTATAACGTGGTTATTGCTGTGCGATTCATAACTAAATTTAAGATACAAGATAATTTTGGCTTAAAGGCAGTTTTGGAAAAGTTACTTTTAAAAGATAAGCGTCCTTTAAGTCATAACACTGATGTTTTGGCTATGATGGACAGAGTTAAGCAGCGGATTCGTGCCTATTTACCTTCGTTGACCACTTCGGGCTGTGAAGATAAACTGTAGGAATGAAGCCAGAGCTATTAATTTCGAGTTCAGCTCTTATACACAACGTTAAATATTTACAAAAAAAAAGTGCTTTAAAGTTATTTCCAGTTTTAAAAGCTGATGCATATGGGCATGGAGCCGTTCTTTGCTCTTCTGTACTCGAAAATAACTTTTCGGATGAGGATTTACCATACTTTTGTGTTGCTCGGCTGGGTGAAGCGAAGGAGTTAAGGGAGGCGGGTGTTACAAGACCTTTGCTTGTTTTAAGTCAGTATTCGGTTGAAGAAATTTTAGACGAAAAAGTTAAAGATTTATCTTTTGCTGTTAATAGTGTTGCTTTGGCAAATGATTTTGTTAGATCTTCTGACAGACTTTTTGCGTACGTAGATTCGCTGCACTTGCACTTTAATACGGGCATGAATCGTTTAGGTTTACCTTGGGCTGAGCTTGCAGAAAATAAAAAAGTTTTTTCTAGTCTGCAAGCTGCGAATTACAAAGTGTCTGGTCTAATGACTCATTTTGCTTGTTCAGAACATGATCCGGATAACTTTACAGCTTTACAGATTGAAAGATTTAATAGTCTTTGTAAAGATATCTCAGATAGTTCCGTTAAGTGGATTCATGCTTCTAATTCTACGGCTACCGTAAGGGCTTTGGCTGAATTAGAAAATGCTACGAGACCGGGGTTGTATCTGTGGGGCTTGGATCACTCTCGTAATGATTTTAAACCGCAAGATTTTAACTTAAAGCCTGTCTTGTCAGCTAGGGCTCCTTTGTTGGAGATAAAGCGTGTGTCAAAAGGGGAGGCTGTTGGTTATGGTCAAAGTTATCGTTTTAAAAAAGATAGTTTAGTGGCCTCAGTGGCACTTGGTTACGCTGACGGTATAGATCTCTCTTTGAGTCGCTCGACAGAAGATGTTTATGACTTAGGCTTTTTGGTGGCCGATCACAAGGTTCCTATTGTAGGCAAGGTCTCAATGGACATTGCCTTAGTTGATTTAAGTGAGCATCCTAAGCGAGAGCAACTCTCTACAGCTGAATATGCCTATTGGATTTGTGAGAAGCAAGGCGTTGGCGATGTTGCCAAATCTTTGAACAAGATACCCTATGAAGTTTTATGTTCCTTTGGACATCGACTCTCTAGAAGAATTGTTTAAAAAAAAATAAAATCAGATTTTTTTCTTTACTTGCTAAGTTATACTAATAACTTGGGACTCGTTAACTATTTGAAAAAAGTTTTGGCGGTGATTGGCTCTTACAGTCTTTTTGTTGCCGATTCTTTTAGGTGGGGTTTTCGCCCTCCTTTTCGTTACAAACAAGTCATTGCTGAGTTGGAGTTTATTGGCAATCAGAGTTTATTCATTATTAGCTTAACTGCAATTTTTTCAGGAGCGGTTTTCGCTTACACCTCTTGGATTGGTTTTCGGATTGTGGGAACCACTGATTTAGTGGCTCCAGCTGTTGGTTTAGCTCTTTTACTTGAGATTGGTCCAATCTTGACGGCCCTGGTAACCATTGGTCGCGCTGGTGGGGCTATGGCCGCCCAACTTGGAACCATGAAAGTGACTGAGCAGTTAGATGCTTTAACGGTTATGGGTATAGAGGCAAAAAATTACTTAATTGCTCCAAAAATAATTGCTTCTATTCTTGCCTTGCCCTTGCTGACCGCAGTATTTGCGCTTGTGGGAAACCTCGGCGGATATTTTGTGGCCACTCGAGTTTGCAATATTGATCCAGGTTTGTATGCTTATAAACTTAAATTTTATTTAACACCTATGGCCTTTTTTCATGGTTTTATAAAGGCCTACTTCTTTGGTTTTATTATGGGGAGCGTAGCGTGCTATCGTGGTTACCGAACAAGGGGTGGCGCAAGCGGAGTTGGTAAAGCTACAAATGATGCTGTTGTTTATGCTATGGTGTTAGTTTTAGTAGTGGATTATTTTTTAACCATTCTTATTCCTACGGGGATTAAATCACCATGACAAATAAAGAATATGAAATTTCTTTTCGTTTAGTAAACAAAAAATTTCCTAAAATGGATCGCAAAGTTTTAGATGATTTTAATTTGAACTGCATCAAGGGAAGTATAAATATTATTATTGGCTATTCCGGAATGGGAAAGTCGGTTTGTTTAAAACATGCTTTGGGAATTTTGCAGCCAGATTCTGGTGAAGTCAAGGTTCGTGATAAGTTGGTCAACCAATGTTCGGCTGTTGAGCTTCAAGAATTGCGTAAAAGTTTTGGAATGCTTTTTCAGCATGCAGCTTTGTTTGACAGTTTAACTGTTTTTGAGAATGTAGCTTTTCCGCTTCGAGAATATAAAAAGAATTGGAGCGAAGAGCAAGTGTCTGATCGTGTTCATGAACTATTGGACACTGTTGAGCTGGTCAATGTCGACAGTAAAATGCCGTCGGAGATCTCTGGCGGGATGGCCAAGAGAGTTGGTTTGGCCAGAGCTATTGCCATGGAGCCAAAAATTTTACTCTTTGATGAACCCACTACAGGGCTTGATCCGGTCACTTCGCAGGTTATCCACAATTTAATAGTAAAAACGACAAAAAACCTAGAGGCTACTGCATTAATTATCTCTCATGATGTTCACGCCGCCTTAGATATTGCCGATTATGTAAGTATGTTGCATATGGGGAAAGTGATTGAATGTTCTAAACCAGAGGAATTCGTTCAATCTCAAAATGGTATTATTAGGCAATTTTTACATTGTGCTGGGATAGGGTCTAAATGAGAGCTCCGCAGAATCATAAAGCGCTGGAAGTCCAAGTTGGACTTTTTGTTATTGTAGTGGCTCTTATAGTAGCTGCTTTTTCTTTTAAGATGACAAGTAGCCCACTTTACTTTAAGGGGACGGAATTAATCGCTTATTATGATGACACTGTTGGTTTGTACCAATATTCGAAAGTAAAATTAGCCGGTATAGATATCGGCCGCATTGAAGATATTTCTTTAGAGGGCAGAAGAGCAAAAGTAACAGTAAAAATAAGATCTGATGTCGAGCTTCCTAAAGGCAGCAAGCTTGTTCCTAGGCCTCTAAATTTACTCGGAGACAAATTTTTAGAAGTGGTCTTACCAAAGTTAGAAGGTTCTTCGCTTTTGAAAAGACGGCCTTCAAGACTCTTGTCCTTCTTTTTTAAAGAGGCTTATGGGCAAAGCCGTTCAAATAAAAAAGTTCAGATATACAAAAGTGGAGAAGTTATTTCTTCAGAAGATAATAGTGCCACATTAGATGACCTTTCTAGGCAAATGATACGAGTGGGTGATGACCTAAAAGAGACAACAGACTCTCTTAAAACATTAGTAGCTGGAAAGGCGAATTCTGATTCTAGTCTTGGAGTTATTTTAAGTAATTTAGAAACAGTTTCAAAAGATTTAAAATTTTTAACTCAAGGTAATAAGGTTGAGTTAACCGAAACTGTGCATATTATGTCTAAGCTTTCACGTAGGTTGGATGTTATGACTTCATCTTTTTCGCAAGATAAAATGTCAAAGGATATTAAAGCACTCGCAGATAGTTCAGCGAATTTAGGAAGGTCTTTAGAACATATTACAGATATTTTATCAAAAGTAAATGGTGGTGATGGCACTGTTTCGCAGTTGTTAAATAATCCTGCTATTGCCTTACAATTAGAGGAAATGCTTAGGTCTGTAAATTTGGTTTTGACTAAAGCCAAAAGAACACAAACAAATGTTTTACTCAGGCCAGAATATGACTTTAGTAACAAGACTTCAAAGATCTACGCAGGACTTGCTTTTAAACCAAGGGAAGATAGGGGTTATCTCTTTCAAGTGGTTGTAGACAAGGCTGGGAGTACAAAAAAAGAGAGAATTACTGAAGTTGTAAATGGCGGTACACCGACTGTAAAAGTTATTGAAACAAATAAAGAAAGTGCTTTTAAAGTTAATTTTCAATTGCAAAAGAGAATTTGGGATTTGGTTTTGAGGGCCGGTCTCTTTGAAAACAAAGGCGGCCTTGCTTTTGATTATCATATAGTAGATAAGGTTTGGAGTGTTGGTTCGGAATTTTATGATTTTGATCGAGTCTCCAATCGTCCGATTGTTAAAGCTTACACTCGTCTACGTTTGTTTAGACACATTGAACTTAGTGCTGGAGCTCATGACCTTATTACAAATTCAAATTCTAAAATAGGTTATTTTATTGGTCTGGGGTTAAATTTTAACGATCAAGACTTGGCTAGTTTTTTAGGGTTGGCGACTGCTTTTTAGGGTTTTTTGATGAGTACGAACAAAAAGAAATCAAAGAGTCTTGATAAAACGGTAAGCAATACTGGTTCAGAACGTATTTTATTGATAGATGAGTATTTAGGTGAAAAGAGTATCGATCGCAACGATCAACAGTCATCATTAATTAGAATAAAATTTTACTCTACTAAGGGTTCTGAAAAAGCAGAATTTTTTGAAAAATACTGTGATATAAAAATAGACCTAAACTTATGTCGAGGACCAGTTGTGGTCGGTCCTTTTCCGTTGAAGCAAATTGAGGAATGGATTCATGAAGGTCATCTGAGCTCTCAGGATGAAATTCAAATGCCCTACCAATTTTGGACAGGTTTAAGAGACTTATTTCCGGAATTGAATAATTTTGATGAAGTAGAAATCACTCACACTGCTACTGCGACTTCAAATTCTAAAACTTTAACAGCAACCTGGACAAGTACAAAAAGCAAGAGTGAAGAACTGCAAAAAACTTATAATGAATTTGATTCCCAAGGTGTCGGGCAAACCAATGTTGTTTCTTTGGATGAGTTGAAAAATCGAGAAAAGAATTTGTTGTCCAGTGATACAGATCCAGATCTTAGTGTTGAGACTCCTCCTTTGCGTAATAAAGTTTCGCAAAAAAGACCTTGGAACTTTCTTAAATCTAAAGTTTTGTGGTTAGGGGCTATTCTATTTGCTTTTTTATTCTTAGTGGCCAATATATTCTACAAAGATCATTTGCAAGTAAGAGAACTTATAGAAGATAAAAGCGCTCTTGAAGCTGTTGAAAGCATTGCGAACCGTCCAAAATATATAGATGTTATTGGTGGGCAAAAATATTTAGAAAGTCTTGATTCTGTTGAAAAGTCATTAATATTGCTTGAAAAAAAATACGCTCAATCTGTTTTTACTTTAAGTGATGACGAAAAAAAGCTTTTAGATGTTTTGTCAAACGCGGCCCTAGCTAAAAAACAATGGCGAGAACAAGCCATAAACTTACAGGCAGCTTTTGATATTGCCTCGGGGCAAGTCGAAAAAGCAAAAAATGATCTTAAAAATTATTATTTAATCAATAAAGAGAGTCCTTTGTCGATTTTGAACTTGGCAATTTGTTTTTATAGTATGGGTGACTTTAAAGGTGGCCAGACTTTCTTAAAAAACAATAGTTCTTTTTTTTCTGATGAGTCTTATAAAGCTTATGCACTTATGCTCTTGTCACTATTTGCATTAGAGTTGAACAATCATGTGGAAGCAAACGATTTACTCTCTGAGGCACAACAGCAGATGCCCTTTCACTTGTTGCCGGCCTTGTTGAAGATAAAAGTAGCTGCACAATCTAAGGGACAGAGTGAAAATAAAGTATCAGACTTGTATAATGAACTGATAACAAAGACCTTGCCAAGTAGCTTTTCCTTTTACAAAGCACCCCGAGCTCTGGCTTATCAATATTTTGTAGCTGAAGCTCTAGAGGCGGTGGACGTGGCAGCCAGGTGGGCCAAAAGCCAGGGAAGCTTTATTCAAACAAAGTATTTGAATCTATTGTCTAAGAACAAACTTAATATTTCATTGTCTAATCTAAAAGTGTTAGATGCTTATAAAGAAGAAGATTCTATAGAGTCATCGCTGCTACATACCCTTGCTAAGGTTGTTAACAAAAAGGATTTAGCCCAGCCGGTCAACGGTCAGTTTTTAAACTCATATTGGCTTTGGGTGTTACAGGCTGAAAGTTTTAGACAAAAAAGAAAGTTTAATGATGCAGCCATTCTTTTAAAGCTGGCAGAGTTAAAGCTACCCGATAATTACTTAATTTTACATGTTGAAGCTTTGTTGCAAAGAGATCTAGAAAACTATGACCAAGCAAAAATCATTTGGCAGAAAATGCAAAGTAATTTAGAGAATTCCTTGCATAAGGTGCATTTGCAAAAAGCTCTTTTTTAAAGTTAAAAGAGATTGCTTTACTTTTTTTTAATTAAAAAAGCTTGGGGGACTTCATGGTCAGCTACTTTTTTTTGTTTTAAATCATTTTGTATTTTTTCTAAAATGATAGGCATTTGAAAACGAATTTCTTGCGCCCAGATAGGGTCATTGGCTTTTATAAAAAGAGTGAGCTGTTGTTTTTTTTGCCCTTTGTGTAAGTATGGTTTTATGCCTACCAGAGAGACATTTTGACAAATAATTTTGCCGGCAGCGCTTTTCCAACTTCTAAACACTTGTACAAAAGAGTGTCTATCTATGAGGCCTTTAATGCTGAAAACTTCCATTTGTACTCGTTTGCTTTGCTAAGAATAGACTTTACTGTGTCTGTGAAGCATTGACAGTGACTAGTGAAAAAATTAATCTTTTTAGCTCTGTGAGCAAAATACGAAATATGACAATGCTCTTTTTGTTGTGCTCATCTTGTGCCTATCAGTGGGGTTACAAAGGCAGCTCTACTAAGGGCTCTCAAGTTGCTGTTTTAAGTGCTGAAAACCAAAGTCAGGTTTTTGCTATTGAGGATATTTTTAGTCATGCTCTAAGAGAAGAACTCTTAAGTGAAGGTCATGTACTGGTGGACAAAGATAAGGCTCAGTATTTGTTTTTGCCCAAAATTGAAAATATTCGGCTCTTGCCAGTTGAGAGAGCCAGGGTGTGGGGTAATGCTAGTTCTGAGGCAAAAGGGGGGCTGGCGAGAGCCTTTTCTTTTGTGGCCCTTTATGAGCTAAAGATTACGGTTAGTTATCAAATTCATAAAAGAAATACGCAGAACCAGTGGGTTTTGGAAAAGGAAGCTAAATTTGTAGAAAGTGAAAAATATCAATCATCTACGCGGATCCTCAACGAAGAAGCATTTGCCAGTATGGCTTTGCAAAACGATAACCGACAGAAACTAGCGCTTAAACGCGTGGCAAAAAAACTATCTGATAAGCTCTTTGACCGCTGGCAGCGCTCTTTTTAACCTTGTGATTTGGGGTAATTTTATGAATGTTGTCGAAAATCTTTTTAAATTAGTGCACGAAGATAAAATGCCGAAAAACGTGATTTTACGTGGTGACTGCTCCTACCTTGAAGCCGAATTAAAAACATTGATTCATAAAAAATCAATTGCCCTAGAGCAGCTTGAATGTCCAAAGTCGGGACCTGGTTATGATTTGCTTGAAAAAATACAATCTGCAGGAGGTCTTTTTAGTTCGCGAAAATGCATATGGATACGAAACACTTTGGCTCACAGTCGCTGGAATAAAAAATCTAAAGATCTTTTAGCTGATTTGTTGGGATTGGTTGAGCAAGAGCACGATCTTTTTCTTATTTGGTCTGTTGATGCAAATTCTAAAGCGAAGTGGGACTTTTTAGAGGCTGAATGTTATGAACTCGAGGTGCCTCAGAACAGAAGGCTTGCTTGGCTCAAAAGAATGAACCGCGTGCATGGAGCCCTATTAGATGATACTAAGTTAAATTTTTTATCACGCTTGCCAGGAGATTTAAGCGAGCAAAACAATCACGTGCTTTTGTGGTCGCTTGGTGGGGACACGTGGGCACAGCAGGCTCTTGGCTGGGTAGAAGGCGCATCGAATATTAGTTCAGAAAACTTAGAGCAAGAGCAAAATTTAGTGTTTAAATGGGTTGATTGCATTTTGGAGGGTCGTCGTGAAAGGGCGGCGCTTTTGCTAGGCCGTTTGTTTCAAAACGATGTGGATCCATTTATGTTGCTTGCTTTGCTGGCTAAATCTATACGCTATTTGGCAAGTTTAGAAGCAAAAGGCTTGATGCCAATACAGCCGCCGTTCTTGAAGAAAAAATTAGCTCCTTTGGCTCGTCATAACCAAGCAAATAAATTCCTGAGAGGTCAAAGACTTTTAAGTAGGGCGGTGACGATTGATCGTTTGTTAAAAAGCACGCGCATGGAAGCTAAGGCAGCTTTAACCACTTTGTGCTAAGGATTTTGTTCTTAAATGAAAAACTATTTTGTAGCAGGTGTTCTGCTTAAGCGTGAAGCAAAACGAGCGGCAGCGTTTTTATGAAAAACACCTTTGTTCACAGCTCTATCAAGAGCGGAAACAGCCAGCTTCACTTTGTTTCCAGCTTCTTTATCTTTTTCGCCAAGAGCTTCTTTGGCGGCACGGATTAGTGTGCGCACTTGTGACTTACGACGGCCATTGATGGCAGCTTTTTTAATTGATTGACGAGCTCTTTTTTTGGCGGACTTATGATTAGCCATATGAAGGGCATATTGCTGAATAGATGGAAGGCTTTCAAGTCCAAAAGTTGATAAAGCTAGATTTAGAGAGCGGAGTGTCAAAATACTGTAGTTCTAGCTTGCTGGAATAATGGCTAGCTAAGTCTTTGTTGCTAAAAGCCAAAATTTAACTACTTAGAGACTAAAAATCGGACGATGAGATAGTATGAAGAACCGTCTAAAGGCTTTCTGGGCTGATTTCTCAATAGATAAATTTTGCCAACCTTTTACGCAACTTTGCTTATCGTCGAATTTTAGATTTAAGATCCAAACATTTGCATTGGCTTTTGTTGTCCTTGCTTTAATTGCTTTGGTTTTAAGGCAGAAGTTTGGTTCGCAATTAGTCGACGTGTTAAAGGCAAGTGAGCGCGCTCCGCATACAATCAGATCTCCTTTTGCCATAGATGTTGTTGATTCAGAGATAAATAAAAACGCCAAACAAAGGCTTTTAAGTTATGTGGCTCCTGTTTTTGATCACGATCCAGATTTATTTGAAAGAGCTGTTGAGCAGTGGCAGTCAGCTATTTTGCTTGCAAGCGAAAAGTACAAACGTCGTGACCGAAAGTTAAGCAAAAATTATTTACAAGAAAATTTGGGAATTGAAGTTAAGCAAAGTGAATATGATTTATTAATCGAAAGTGGATTTGAAGACACGATTCTTAAGTCAGCCGCTTGGTATTTAAAGCCTTTGAATAAAATAATTATCGTTGATTCTGAGTCTAAAAAAACTTTTGCGAAAAGCGCTAAAGTAGAAATGCTTTCTATAGTAGATGAAAACTCTAGTTATTTAAAAGGCAAAGAATTTCAGAAGTTAAAGACTCCAGTGGAGAGTGTTAAGTGGCTGAGCAGCAATAGAATGAATTCTTTAAAAAAAGAGGCTCCAGCTGGTTTAAAAGCTTTTGATCAAAAAAAATTACTTCAATTGACGACTCTATTAAATAAATATGTTGCGGCTAATTTAAGCTTTAATAAAAAAATCACTGAATTAAGAAAAACCGATGCGCTTAAAGCCTTTAAGCCAGAAACTTTTAGAGTAAGACGTGGTGAGGTCATTATACACAGAGGCGAGCTGGCTAGTAAAAAAACTCAAATGGTTCTTGAGGCTCTTCAAGCCGAGCAAAAAATTTCTGAGCAATGGGGGCGCTTCTTTTTAGAAATACTTCTTGCTACGATGGCTCTTTGGCTTTTGTGGACATTTTTGCATTCCATAACTCCTACTCCAATGCGAGTGTTGAAAGACAATCTTGTCGCTGCACTTTTGCTGTTACTTTCGATTGCTGCCTACAAGTTAACGCTCATATTCGAAATGACTTTTGTAGCTCGTTATTTTGATTTTATTCCAGATGTATTTTTTCTATTTTTAATTCCCATAGCAGCCCCCGCAATGATATTACGTTTTTTAATCAATCCTGTTATGTCACTTTTGTTTACACTCGCTTTGGTGGCGGGAGTCTCGCATATTTTTCAGTCGGGACCTTATTATTCCTTCTTTGTTTTGGTAAGTTGTTTGGTTGCAAATTTAAGTGTTGCAAAAGTTAAGTCCCGTTCCGATTTAAATAAAGCGGGTTTGTGGGCTGCAGCTGCAACAGCTTGTGCTGCCCTTTTGTTGACTGCCATATGGAGTTATCAACTTTTTATGCCGCAAGGAAGATATGTTGAACAGGTTGGTAGCGCCATTCAACATTTTGGTCCTTTAAAATCTGTATTTTTTGCTGCCTTAGGTGGTTTTATAAGTGGTTGCTTTGCTTCGGCTATTACATTGGTTTTTACGCCTTTACTTGAAAACACATTTAACTATACAAGTGATTTAAAATTATTAGAACTGGCGAGAATGGATCACCCTCTATTAAAAGAGCTGGCCTTAAGGGCGCCGGGAACTTATCATCACTCAATTGTGGTCGGTTCCTTAAGTGAAGCTGGCGCCGAGGCGATTGGCGCAAACGCTTTGTTGGCAAGGGTTGGAAGCTATTATCATGATATTGGTAAGTCTGTAAGGCCTGAGTATTTTACAGAAAACCAAGTAGGCGGAGTGAGTCGACATGAAAAGACCAGTCCACAACTTTCGGCCAAAATCATTATTTCTCATGTAAAAGATGGGGTCGTTTTGGCTAAAAAATACAAACTTGGTCAAGACATAATAGACATGATTGAACAACATCACGGTAAATCCACCGTTAAATTCTTTTTTCACAAAGCTCAGCAGAATGCCATTCGTTCTGACGAAGATCCGGCCATCCTGAGAACAGAGTTTCAGTATCCGGGACCGAAGCCCCAGTCTAAGGAAGTGGCCTTGGTTACCTTGGCAGATGCTTGTGAGGCGGCCACGCGCTCGTTGGAGGAGCCAACACCTGCTCGTATTCAATCTATGGTCCACAAAATTATTTTTATGGCTTTAGAAGAAGGGGTTTTTGATGATGCCCGTTTAACTCTCCAAGAATTAAAAAAGGTCGAAGACGCTTATTGCCGTGTTTTAATGGGAATTCACCACAATCGCATTCAATATCCTGAGCAAGAAAAGGGCTTAAGTCCTAAAAAATCGGCTTAAGATCTTGTTTGGCTAGTTAAGTAGCAAAAGTAAAAAGCTAAAATTCGTCGTTCTTTGAGATCTGATCTGTTATATTGTTGGCGGTGCGAAGTTATTTTTTCTATGATGGAGTTGATAAAAGCGAGTTGGCTTTTGATGAAAAAACCATCGCCTTTGTGTTTTCTAAAATCTGTAAAGAATGCAAAGATTTAGATAAGTTCCAGAAACTTAAAAGACATTTCAAAAAAAATCTTAATGAGCTCTCCCTTAAATTTTGCAATGACTCAGTGATGCGCGCTTACAATAAACAGTATCGAAAAATTGATAAAGCAACTGATGTAATAAGTTTTCCAAGTTTTGAAATTTTTGATTATGGAGAAAATGACCATCAAAGTTTTGGAGACTTAATCCTTTCGACAGAGGCTCTGCGCAGACGGGCTAAAAGTCGAGGAATTACCTATAAAAATAATTTTTTGCAGACCCTGATTCATGGCTGGCTTCATTTGCTTGGTTATGATCATCAAAACAGCAAGCAACGACTTGAAATGTTTTCTTTGCAAGAGCAATTGTTCGTTAAGCTAAAAAAAGCTATAAAAGACTTATGAGTGAAAAGGTCGATACAGCGAAATCCGAACAGCTTGCAGAAATCACTTCAATGAAAGAGGCTAAAGCTTGGGTTCTTGATTTTGAAAAAAAGATCACGAGCTTAAGGGGGTTGCTTTGACCTTGAGGCTAAAAAATCGCAATTAGCGGAAATTGCAAAACTTGAAAGCGATCCCGAAATTTGGTCCGACCAAAAAAAGGCAGCTCAAATTCAAAAAAATAAAAAAATTCTACAAGATGTAGTGGATAGTTTCCAAAACCTAAACAAGCCCTTCGAAGATTTAAAGGCTTTGCTTGAGCTCTATCAAGAGGACGGTGACAGCTCTTTTGTTGACGAGGCTTTGCCCGAATTTAATGAGCATGTGCCGGCCCTAACAACTGGCATGCGAGAGCTAGAGTTTAAGCAGATGCTAAGTGGCAAAATGGATGGGGGCGATGCATATTTGGTGATTCATGCCGGTGCCGGTGGGACTGAGGCTTGTGATTGGGTTGCAATCCTGTATAGAATGTATCAACGCTATTGCCAAGCTCAGGGCTTCGCAACAGCTCAACTCGATTTTACAGAAGGTGATGGTGCTGGCTATCGCTCGATTACAATGGAGGTTTCGGGAAGCTACGCTTTTGGCTATTTGGCTGCGGAAGTGGGAGTACACCGCTTGGTTAGGATTTCACCTTTTGATTCTAACAAACGTCGTCATACGAGCTTTGCTAGTGTTTATGTCTACCCAATTGTTACTGACGATATTGACATTGAGGTAAAAGAGGAAGATTTACGAGTTGATACATACAGAGCTAGTGGGGCTGGTGGACAGCATGTAAACAAGACAGAGTCTGCAGTGCGAATCACTCATGAGCCTTCTGGAATAGTTGTGCAATGTCAAAGTCAGCGTTCACAGATTCAAAACCGCAGTAAATGTATGCAAATGTTAAAAGCTAGACTTTATGAGGTTGAAGAAGAAAAAAGGCAGGCAGAGCTTAATAAAAAACATGCCGAAAAAAAATCTATTGCCTGGGCTTCACAGATCAGAAATTATGTTTTGCAGCCGTACCAGTTGGTGAAGGATTTACGTACAGGACATGAAACAGGCTCGGTTGATAAGATCTTAGACGGTGAACTGCAGGTATTTATTGAAAAGTATTTGCTCTTTCGAGCGAGCGAGTCAGGAGCTTAATTCTGAAAGCTGCGGAAGTTGTGATTGACTTCTGCGTAGAGAATTTCAGGGTATTTTTTAGCCAGTCTGTGAGAGTAATTTTTTAGATCTTTGGTGTTGGTGCTTTTGCATAGATAGAGGTTGTAGAACTGTTTGGAGATGGCATCTTGCATATTTTTTGTGTTTAAGGTGATTTGAGCGAAAGTTTCTTCTTTTTGTAGTTTTTGACGAAAAGCAGCGCTGTCTTTTCCTACTAAAATGGCTACTAACACTTCTCCGCTGGCGTAGCTTTGGGAGGCCTTTTTCTTGTTTTTTCTTGAACCTGCAGACCAGGCGTAGCTTATGCAGATGAGACTTAAGATAATAAGGCTAAAAATCTTCATATTTGCTTTCATAATAGCAGAAAAAGCGAGAAGGATATATACTGTTTGCATATGTGGCTTAAGGTAGAAAAAGCGCTCGATCACCTTTGGCCTAAGCTTGCCTCAGTAAAAATTACTTTAGTTGTCTTTGTTCTTATACTTTTGTTGTCGATTCCCGGAACGGTATTGATGCAATACAATATGTCAAATGTGGACCCTGGAGCACAGTACGATTTTGCTTTTTGGGAGTGGGGCAAGACTTTACAGTTGTTTACGGCTTATCAAAGTTTTTGGTATGTGGGTTTAATCGTTCTGCTTTCAATGAATCTAATTGCTTGTTCTTGTATTCGTTGGCCGGCAATGTTTAGGGCAGCGCGCGTAAAGTTAAAAGCTTTTCCCAAGGAGCGCTGGGAGCAGCAGGCAGCTGATTGGAAGCATGGCTGGAGCAGCTCAAAAAATGCCAGCGATGTTAAAAAAATTGTTATTGATGATTTAAAAAAACAATGGATTAAGGCTCATGTCTTTGAAGAATCTGAAAACTCCTTTCAGATTGTTTGGCAGATTGGTCGCTGGTCGCGGGTTGCCAATGTACTTGTTCACACTTCTTTATTGGTGGTTTTTATGGGTGCCATTGTTACGGCTATGTACGGCTTCGAAGGAGCCACAAACATTCCGGAGGGACGAGCTGTAGATTCTTTTATGATTTTTAAAGAAGGTAAGGGCGCTGGTCTCGTGAAGCCTCGTGACTCGAGAGCTCTTTTAGCGGAGCGCTTTTTAGGTCGTGAAAAGGCAGATGGCTTAGACCGTTTTCGCTTGAAGGCTAAACGCTTTGATGTAGAATTTTACAAAGATTTTCCTGGCCGCCCAAAAGATTTTCGTACACAGCTTGAAGTTATTCAAGATGGAAAAGTTGTCAAAGCTGGTGTGCTGCAGGTCAACCGTCCCATGCGTTTCGATAATTTTGTTTTTTATCAATCGAGTTATGGAGCTCTCGGATATCAAAAAATCAAAGCGCGGGTTTTAAGTGTGGCTGACAAGGGAAAGACCGAAGAGCTGGTTGAATTTAGTACAGGGGAAGCTCTGAAGTTAAAGAAATTTCCATTTTCATTAGTCCCTTTTCAGATAGCTCGGGACTTGATGGGCTTAGGTCCAGCGGTGCATTTTCAGGAATGGCGCAACAAAAAAGCTGTAGGCAAAGCATTTTGGGTTTTGATGAATTTGCCACAGTTTGATGTTGAGACTCGACAAGGAAAATACACAATTGTTATTGATGATATCAAAAATGCTTATTTTACTGGACTGCAAATAGGATATGATCCTGGGGCACCAATCTATTGGCTAGGATCTTTTGGAATGTTGGTAGGAACTTTTTATGCTTTGTTTGTGACCCATCGAAAATTTTATTTACGCTTTGAAAAAGGTAAAATTGAATTTACGGGAAGCATTCATCGCTTGCCTATGGGATTTAAAGACTTTCTGGCTAAATTAGCCACACGCTTAAAGGGGAAAACTGTATGACATTATTTGAAGCAACGATTCAAGCCTTAAACGCCAGTTCGTTTTTTTACTTAGCTTCAGCTGTATTTTTTATTTGGACTATTTCAAAGACGGGTACAAAAAAATGGGGAAAATTAGGTCTTGTTGCCTGTGCTTGTGTCAATATAGGTTTTATTTTACATACCGGTGGTTTGCTCGGACGCTGGGTGCTTGGCGGAATAGATCGTCCCCCTTGGACCAACTTGTATGAGTCACTTATTTTCTTTGCGTGGGGTGTGGTGCTTTTTCAAGTGATTGCCCAGCGCAAGTGGAAGATGCCCATTGTCGGATTGGTGTCGATGCCGCTGGTTTTTGTACTTATGGGCATGGCTGTTATGACTCCTAATAAGAGTCTTGAGCCATTGATCCCCGCATTACAAAGTTATTGGCTTAAGATACATGTGGTTTTTGGAATGTTGTCTTATGCAGCTTTTACGGTTGCGGCTTGTTTTTCTTTTTTACATTTAATGCGTAATGGAGTTTCCCTTAAAAAAATCACCGGAGGTCTATTTTTACTGACTTTGTTAAATCTAGGAATTGCAGGCGGAAAAGACTTTTATAAAACGGCTTCATTTAATTTAACAAAGACAAAAATTCAAACTTTGGCTGATGGTAAAACAAAGATGGTTAAGGATGTCTACAAAGAGTATGAGGGGGGTCCAGTTATCACTCGTATGGAGGAATTACCTGGAACAACCTATCTTTATTACTTGGTTTTACTTCTATTTGCTTTTGGAGCTTTTTACTTTTTTTATTCTTCGGCTAGAAGATCAAAAAAGCTAACAGACCCCAGTGCTGAAGAAGCTTTTGAAAGTGGGGGTGATTATGATTCGAAGTCAAGATTGATTTTGTATAGTTCCTTAACTTCTTACGTGCTTTTTTTGTCGAGTATTGCTTATTATGTTTATAAAAGTCCAACCCTGACCTTACAGTCAAATCCCTATTTACTAATGCTTTTGATAAGCACATCTTTTTTTATTTTTTCATTTATTGTGATCGAAAGAAACTACCTTGCTTTTTTAAAGTATTTACCTGAAGCCAGACGCATTGATGAATTAAGCTATAAAAATATTCTCTTTGGTGTGCCTTTTCAAACTCTTCTGCTTATTACAGGAGCGATTTGGGCTTACTATGCCTGGGGACGTAGTTGGGGCTGGGATCCAAAAGAAACTTGGGCTTTGATTACTTGGATTGTTTACTTGGTTTACCTCCATGGAAGACTGCTGGCGAATTGGTCTCACAATCGTCTCTCTTGTGTGGCTTTGTGTGGCTTTGCAATTTTGGTTTTTGCATTCCTAGGCGTGAATTTAGTATTGAGTGGCTTACATAGTTACGGAGCTGCATGAAAGTTCTCTTTTTTGTTTGTTGTCTATTCACTGCTGGAGCTGAGGCTTATTCCATACGCATGCTTGCTAAAACCGCTGGTCAAGTGATCAGCGATCGCAAGGTTTTGATTGATACGGTTATAGAGTATCCTAAGGTTTTTAAAACAAATTCCATAGGCGAAAATAATCCCAAATTTTTTAAGGAGTCTTTTAATCGTTTGTGTCTGCAGGCCGCTATTTTAGCAGAAAATATATATATTGATGGCGCAAAGGTTTCTAAAGAATTGGTGGATGTTGAATATGCTCGTTTTAAAAAAGAACTTGGTGCCTCTAGATTGCTGGCTTTTAAGCAGCGCTATGACTTAACAAGTTCTGACCTATGGCAAATCTTTAAAGATAAATTATTGGTTGCTGAGATTATTGACAAACGCTTAAGCGCCTTTAAGGCTCTTGTTTCAATATCTTCTAAATCGAAGAGCAATGCTCAGAGTCGATTGAGCGATTGGTTTTCCAGGCTAAGAAAACGTTATCCTGTGGAAAGATATGAATATAGTGATTGATGAAAGAATTGCCCTTAGCTCAAGAACTCTATGATTTGCAAAGTGAAGGTTTACAAGAGCAAGAATTAGCTAATGTGTCTATTTGGAGTCATGAGTTAATAGCAAAACAATTAATTGAAGAAGACAATCGGCATCTAGTATGGAAAGACGATGATTTAATTTTAGGATATGTATTTTATAGCTATATAGATTTTCAGGTTGAGATACTACATTTAGCGGTTCGGCGTAAAGGTTGTGGGGCAGGGCAGAAGTTAATAGAGTTTTTTTTTGATCACTTAGATACTTTGAATCTTGGGAAAGTTGATGTTCTGCTTGAGTTGAAATCTAAAAATCTAAGAGCTTTTAATTTGTACAAAAGACTTGGCTTTCGTCAAACAGGACATCGTCGCCACTACTATAGTAATGGCGACGATGCGATTTTGATGTCTAAAAAATATTCTTCTAAGCTATGAGTTATCTGTATTTAGAAGAAAGTCTACGACTTTTCTTTAACATTCGTAATGCTTTAGAGGCGTTGGCGGCTCCACTACTGCTAGCTTTACCAGCTAGTTGTGGGTAGCGAACGGCGCTTGCTTCGATAATACGTTTTACTTCTTTGTAGCTGATTCCCTTTTTTTGTACCATTAAAAGAGCTGCAATACCGCTTACGAAAGCAGTTGCTTGAGAGGTTCCCGTTAAAAATCCGTATCCTCCGTGAGGAACAGTTGAGAGAATGTTGTTACCTGGAGCGGCTACATGAACATTGCGCTTTCCCCAGTTAGAAGAAGGTAATACTTTTCCGTTCTTATTGATTGCTGTTACTGAGATGATGTTAGAGTTTTGTCCAAGTTTATAAGAAGCAGGGTAGTATTTGCTTTGATCGGCATTTGAGCGTTCGTTGCCTGCAGCTGCTACAACTAGGATTCCACGTCTTTTAGCTTCTTTTATAACAAGCTTTTCTTTTTTAGAATGTTCAGTGCCGCCGCCAGAGTAGTTGATAATGTTGGCGCCCATTTTGATAGCATATTCAAAAGCTTTAATAGAGTTGTTAAGGTTTTTCATTCCGCTAGCATATTGGTTGTAATAACGAAGGCTCATTATTTTAACTCCAGGACAAACTCCTTTAAGGCCAATTTTACCTTTTCCGCTTGCAGCGATAATACCGGCAATATGAGTTCCGTGTCCGTTTTTGTCGATGATACGTCCACTGTTGCTTGAGTAATCCCAACCGTGCACATCATCAACTAATCCGTTGCCATCATCATCTAAGCCGTTGTTAGCAATTTCGCGAGTGTTCTTCCAAAGAGAGTTTTTAAGTTCAGGGTGCTTGATGTCTAGACCTGTATCAATAACAGCAACTACCACACCAGAGTTACGACAGCTTTTGCGCAATTGCCTTTGAGCTGATTCAGCATTAACGCCGTACTGGCCGCCTAGGCCCCAGGCTTTAGCGAGCATGCTATTAGATTTGGCACTGCGTTTTCTTAGTTTTCTTTTCTTACGCTTGGTTTGGGTAATCTTAGAAGACTTCCATCTTTTAAGTTCGGACCATTTAATAGTCTTTTGCTGAGCAAGCTCTCGCTTTGTTGAGGTATTAAGCGTGAAAGCTATTATAATAGCTAGGCTGCTTAGTGTTATTACAAGGTTTTTCGTGTTCATTATCAATTTTTCTCCAATTTCTTAACTTACTCTTAATGTTGCAGTCTCCATGCCAAGGTCTGGAAGGAGGAGGGGGCTTTGTAAGTGCTTGTAAATAATACGTAAAATTGCGTTTAAGCTTGTTGTTAGGCCCAGCTAATTTGCGAAATAGAGAGCATGAGCAAAACGTGAAAACTAAGTGTCTAAAAAGTAGACAATATTTTGCAGAGAAGCCGGTAGGCCGTACCACGGTATGGGGTCACAACATGTTGCGACCCCATACCGTGGTACGGCCTACCGTGGGCGAATCTTAATAATAATTAAATTTGAATAAGACCCAATATATCGAGACTAAATCTTTGCGTTAATTTTGCGAAGCTTGTTGGCCTAAGTTATAGCAATATGGATGCTGTATAAAAGTATACTAATATTATTCCTTGGTTTTGGGACTACATTAAGTCAAGCTGGAGCTGAGAATCGAAGTTATAACTTGCTTTCTAGAACCACAATTGTTTCGTGTGAACAAAACTTTGATGTTGGTGATGTTGATGGATTGCGCTGGCCTCTAGAGCTTGATTCTAAAGTATTCCAACATAAAGGAGAGAGAACGGTAGCTTTTCCTAAGGGAATGACGTCTGCTCTGATGAATTTTATTCACGAGGCAGAAACTAAAATGGGCAATATAGTGCCCGAAAGCAGTCCAAAGAAAGTTACTACATCGCAAGCTTTGTATGGAATTAGTTATTCTTTTCAAAAAAAAGAAGATGCGCTTGTTTTGGTAATTAAAACAGATATTGATTTTAGAAACTTCAGATTAGATGAAGAGCAAAAAAGTCAATTAACAAAAGAGCAGAGCGGTCGAGTGGCGGGCTTGGAAAAGCATTTTAAAACTATGCAAGCTTTGCAAGATAGAGTTGAAATTGATTTAAAATTTGTTGAAGGCACTGCCATGCTTGATTTTGATTCAGACCGCATGGTTAATTTATATGCAGAGGCTGCAGATGCTAAGATTTTGTTTGAAATAGAAAATTTAGTTGAGCAATATATAGGATTGTTTTTTAGTTTTCAAAAAGCTTACTTAGATGGATTGATGACTGATGATGATTGGTCCGACCCTTATGAATTCGTTTCAGTTGTAGATATTAAGGCATCTCCTTTGTATATAAAGGGTCGTGTAAGCTCAGGCGTAAATATTTTAAATCTAGAGGAAGTGGTTGTTGATCACAGTGTAAGGCGAACTGTGCCGACTGTGCCAAAAACTTAATGTATTAATTTGCTCCTTTGGATAACTGTTCTTTCGAATAATCCTAAAACAGCTTAGTATATTAAATATGAGTAGGTTGTTTCTTGTTCTTTCAGTCTTATTTGTTTTTCAGCTTTTGGCATACGACCAGCAGGCATTTGATCGTAAATCTAAGCAAATAGCCCAAAAATTTAAAGTTCCTACGATTGATGCAAAAACTTTATCCGAAATGATAGCTAAGCCAGATTTTTTTAAAAAATATGTTTTGGTGGATGTACGAGCTCAAAAAGAATTTTTTGTTTCTCATTTAAAGGGGGCGCAAAACCTTGAGTTTGGAATTAATGATAAAGAATCTAAAAGAGACAAAGAAATAATTTTTTACTGTTCAATTGGATATCGTAGCGGTGTGCTTGCAGAGAAATTCCACAAACGTGGTTACAAGGTGTATAACGTAGAAGGAGGTCTTTTTTCTTGGGCCAACGCTCAAATGCCTATGCTTGATTCTGCAGACAAAGCCACGACCAAGGTCCATGGCTATAGCACTTCTTGGAGCCGCTATTTAGATCCAAGTGTTGTGGATATTGAAATATAGAAGAGTTTATCTAACGTCTTTTTGTTTTGGCTAAGAGACGAAGTATTTCTAAGTAAAGCCAGATCAGGGTTACAAGCAAACCAAAGCCAGCGTACCATTCCATATACTTGGGAGCCTTCATGGCCGAGCCTTTTTCTATAAAGTCAAAATCAATAATTAAATTGAGAGCCGCAATCACAACTACAAACACACTAAAACCAATGCCGATCATTCCTGATTCATGAATATAGGGAACATTTATGCTGAAAAAAGAAAGCACGAAAGACAAAACATACAATACCATAATCGCAGCTGTAGCTGTAAAAAGCACACTTTTAAAACGTTGAGTGGCTTTAATGATTCCACTTCGGTAGAGAGCTAGTAAAACCACGAAGGTAACAACTGTGCCGGTAATAGCTTGCGATACTATGCCGTTGTACATGTACTCAAAGTTAGCTGAGACGCTACCAATTAAAAAACCTTCAACAGCCGCATAGACGGGGGCTAAAACAGGGGCCAAAGTTTTTTTAAAGCAGATAATCAGAGCTAGCACGAGTCCAACAATTGCACTTACCATTACGTAAGGAGATAACTGCAGGGCTACTTCGGCTGAGTTTGGAATTTGAACTAAGGTTTGCTTCCAGGCGTAAACAGCAACAGCTATACAAATACCAATCAAAGTAATGCATTTGTTGATTGAGCCATTAACAGTCATAGCTTCTCCACTAAAACCTGCTAGTTGACGACTTTGTTCTAGAGCTTTGTCACTTAAAGTTGGGTTAGATCCACGCATGCCGTTTATTATATAGCAGAAAGCTGTAGGCTTAAAGGACCTGGAAGAACTAAGTTAGAGCTAAAGCACCGATTTTAGTGTTTTAGACTTATAAAGTGAGCGCCTTTTATAGGGTTAGCTTTTGTCAAATCTTGAGGTTTGAATGTCGAGAATGACTAATTCTTAGACACTGTTGAGCCTATTTTTGTTTAGGTTGTCTTCGAAATAGCAGGTGCTTCCTATATTTTAAGTGACTTAACTTCGGTATAGGATCTGCACTTTTATAATTAAGGAGAAATTTATGAAAACAATGAAAATTATATCACCAATACTAGTTGCTTTATTTGCTGTTGCTTGTGGAGGCAAGGCCCCTGCTAAGAAGGTTGTTAAAAAACCTGCTGCGGCACCAAAGGTTGTTGCACCTCAAACCTTGATAAAGAATGCCGATGCTTCTTTTGCCACCTACTATAAGTTGCTAGCAGAATTTGATCGCGATCGTTTAAGATACGATCCAGCTGCTTTAGATGCAAAAGTAAAGGCCATAGGCAAAAGTTTAAACTCGACTGTTGTGGATTATACTAGACTAGTGGCTTTGTTTAAAAACAACGCTCAGGAGCATGTATACACTGTAGCTGGTGAGCAGTATGTGATTTACCGCGCCCCAAATTACATTAAGTTAGAAGAGTTAAAAATAGACCAAAGTTCTTTTAAGGCAGGTTCAATTACCCCATTACATGTTTGGGAAGGGATTCTCCAACAAATTCAGGGCTTTTACAGATAAAAAAACATTGATCCTCAGATTTCCATAGGCTATATCCGGTCTATGGAAGTCAAAGCTCAAAGCCAATTTATCGAACAGGACGCTCTATCTTTTGATGACGTTTTGCTCCAGCCAGGCTACTCCGATATTCATCCCCAAAACTGCGATCTAAGCTCAAAGCTTGGAAATTTTTTATTAAAAACTCCCGTGTTGTCGGCGGCTATGGACACCGTCACAGAAGCCAAAATGGCTATTGCTCTGGCCTTAGAAGGCGGAATAGGTGTTATTCACCGCAATTTAAGTATTGAAGAACAAGTTGCCGAAATCCGGCGAGTGAAACGCTTTCAACATGCGGTTATTTCGGATCCCGAAACCGTATCAGAAAATGACACGGTCGCTGAACTAAGACAAAAACGTTTGCAAACAGGGGTGACTGGTTTTCCAGTTGTAAACAGTCAAGGTATTTTGGTGGGCATATGTACCGGGAGAGATATCCGCTATGTTCAAGATGACTCTTCCAAGGTGAAGGATGTTATGAGTCGCAATGTTCACACCCTCAATAAGGGCGCAAGTGAAAAAGACAGCATTGCTTTCTTTAGAAACTTTAAAGTAGAAAAATGCCCTCTAGTCGATAAAGAGGGAAGGTTGTGCGGCTTAATGACGTCTAAAGATCTTTATTATTCGAGACGGCATCCCAATGCTAGTCGAGATGAGCAAGGAGCCTTGTCGGTTGCTGCAGCTGTCGGAGTGGGCGCCCGTGAATTAGAAAGAGCGCAAGCCTTGGTTGACTCAAGGGTGGATGCTTTGTGTGTGGACTCGTCTCATGGTTTTTCAAAAGCAGTTATTGAAATGGTTGCTGAGCTGAGAAAAAACTTTCCTGAAATGAGTATTATGGCAGGCAATGTGGGCGCTGAAGAAGGAGCCGTTGCTTTGGCAAAGGCCGGAGCGAATATTGTGAAGGTTGGTATTGGGCCAGGTTCAATATGCACAACTCGAATTGTAACTGGTGTGGGAGTGCCACAGTTTAGCGCCACTTGGAAGGTGGCCAGAAGAATGCGTAAAGATTTTCCGCAAGTTGGTGTTATAGCCGATGGAGGAATGCGCTACTCGGGTGATGTTATAAAAGCTTTGGCAGCTGGAGCTCATGCAGTTATGTTAGGTTCCTTTTTCGCAGGAACCGAAGAAAGTCCTGGCGAAACAATCTTATATCAAGGTCGAAGTTATAAATCATATCGCGGTATGGGCTCATTAGGTGCCATGAAAAAAGGCCGCGGTGGACGTTACCATCAAGAAGGCATAACCGAGGAAAAAAAATTAGTTCCAGAAGGCGTCGAAGCCCGTGTTCCTTATAGAGGCATGTTAAAAGAAGTTTTGTATCAGTTGGTTGGTGGCGTACAGGCTGGTATGGGTTTAGTCGGCGCAAAAGACCTTGGAGAACTATTCGAAAAATCTCGCTTTGTACGAATTTCACAAGGAGCTTTGCGAGAAAGTCACGTACACGATGTTACCATAACGGCTGAGGCTCCAAACTACACGGGTGGACGATCTTAAAAGCCATGTTGTATATTTTAGATTTTGGATCTCAATACACTCAGTTAATTGCAAAGCGTTTTCGTGAAATGGGCTTAGAAACCGAAGTCATTTCGGGTTTAACGAAAGCCAAAGAATTTAAAGATAAAAAAATCTCCGCTCTAGTTTTTTCGGGCTCACCTTGGAGCGTAGGCCAACTAGAAGTGGATTCGAATTGGTTGAATGTTGATTGTCCCAAGCTGGCTCTTTGTTTTGGATATCAATGGGTAGCAAAAGAGCTTGGTGGCGAAGTAGCTGCAGGCAATCGCGAATATGGTTTGGCGACCGTTGAATTTACTGACTTTGGTAAAAGTGATCCAATGTTGAATGCCTTTAAAGTTAATGGGCAGGTTTGGATGAGTCATGGTGATTCAGTTTTAAAATTACCTACTGGGGCACAAAAGCTTTTGACTTCCAAAGGAAAGGTTGCGGCATACAGTCTTCCGGAGCGTAAGCTTTGGGCTTTGCAATTTCATCCAGAGGTTTATCACACTCCTGCTGGTAATGAATTTTTTACGAGCTTTGCTGAGCTTACAGAATTGCAAAAATCTTGGTCTTTAGAGGGGCAGCTCGAAAATGATTTGGCCGCTCTAAAAACTAAGTTGGCTAAAAGTGATTTGATACATTGTGCGGTCTCAGGTGGTGTGGACTCAACTGTTTTGGCGGTTTTACTTTCTCAGGTTACTAAGGTCAAAGCTCTCTATGTAGATCATGGTTTTCAAAGAGCTTATGATTTAGAAGATTTGCGCGAAACTTTTTCGCACTTTCCAAATATAGAATTAATTGAAATCGATGCCCGAGATCGTTTTTGGGCCGATTTAAAGGCAGTTGAAGATCCCGAGCAAAAACGAAAGACTATAGGTCGCTTGTTTATTGATACATTTCAAGACTGGATTCATAAAGAGGATTGTCACTTTTTGGCTCAAGGAACAATCTATTCCGATGTTATTGAAAGTGCAGCCAATGATTTAGCTCCCTCCCAAAAGATTAAAAGTCATCACAATGTAGGCGGTTTGCCAGCAGATTTAAATCTAGAAATTGTAGAGCCCCTTAGGCATTACTTTAAAGATGAAGTGCGCAAAATTGGAAAGTTGTTAAAGATTCAAGCTAAGAGTTTGGATCGCCATCCTTTTCCCGGACCTGGTCTTGCTATTAGATGTATTGGCGCCCTTGAGCCAGAAAGAATTGAGCTTTTGGCAAAGGTTGACCATATCTTTTACGAAGAATTACGAGCCCGCAATTTATACCATAAAACTTGGCAGGCTTTTGCCGTCTTGCTTCCCATTAAATCTGTCGGTGTAATGGGTGACGAGAGGAGCTATGAATCTGTTGTGGCCTTGAGAGCGGTGTCTTCTCTCGAAGCCATGACGGCAGAAGTTTCTGAGATCCCACTTAATGATTTAAAGTCCATAGCCTCACGAATTGTAAATGAAGTTCGGGGAGTTAATAGAGTTGTTTATGATATTACCAGCAAGCCACCTGGAACAATTGAGTGGGAGTGATTGATTCATGCAAAAATGGGTGGTTTTTAGCTCTTCTAGTGGAGAAACTTTCGAAAAACTTTGGAATGACTTAAGTCAAGAAGCGCGACTGAATTGTGTGGCCGCTTTTTGTGACCGCGAATGTGGAGCCCTTGCTCGCATGAAAAAGCTTTTAGGTGAGGATAAAGTTTTTCACTTTGCTAAAAAAGATTTTGAAGAGAAATTTTTAAATTGGCAAAAAGAAAATTCGTTTCAGGATTCCTTGGTCTTTTTGTGCGGTTTTTTTAAATTGCTTAGTTCAAGTTTTATCAGCTCTGCTCGCTTGCCGATTGTGAACACACATCCCTCTTTACTGCCGGCGTTCCCAGGTTTAGATAAAAAAGTCCATGAACAAGTTCATGGACAAGTTTCTGTCAGTGGTTTTACAGTGCACCTGGTAAATGAAGAAATGGATGGCGGACAAATTCTCTTTCAAAAGTCCGTTGACCTAGATCCAAGTTGGTCTTTAGAGGAGATGAGAAACAAGGTTCGAGAATTGGAGCAAAATTTTCTACCGCAATTTCTATTAAAGCTTCTCAAACTAAATTTAAAGACAAGCCAAGTAAATATGACTTCTTTGGAGCTTAGGCGCTTGCTTGCCGATCTTTAGTTGTCTTTATTTTTTAACTTTTTTAAAGTTTTTAACAAATTCAACTAGACCACGAACGGGAACTCCAGTTCCAAGTCCTTTTTGGCAGTGAGCTCCTTGGCCGGAAGCAGTGTCCGCAGTTGCGGCTACATCGAGGTGAACCCAAGGATAGGCATTGTCTACAAAGAAGTTTAAAAAGCAGGCGGCTTTTGCGGTCCCTGCTCCTCGAGTGCTCCCTATGTTTTTAATGTCGGCTACAGTAGATTTAAGTTCATCAGCATAATCTTTATAAAGTGGTAATTCCCAACATCGCTCTCCAATGCTTTCGGAAGATTCAATAAAGGAATCAATAGCATTGGCGTTGTTGCCCATAACCCCGGTTGCTGCATAACCAAGAGCTATAATCACGGCTCCAGTTAAAGTGGCGATATCTACCACACAATCGGGATTGAATTTTTTTGCATAGTGAAGGGCGTCTGCTAAAACCAAGCGTCCCTCCGCATCGGTGTTCAGAACTTCTACTGTTTTGCCGTTGTAAGATTTAAAAACATCTCCCGGTCTAATAGCGTTGCTTCCGCACATGTTTTCGGCAGAGGCGATTAAACCAACTACGTGTGCTTTTAACTTTAAAGAGGCAATTCCGTGAAGGGCGCCAATTACTGATGCCGATCCACTCATATCAAATTTCATGTCTTCCATGCCGGAGCTAGGTTTTAAAGAGTTTCCACCTGTATCAAAAGAGACACCTTTTCCTACAAGAACTATAGTTGGACCTTTGCCTTTTTTGCCATATTCAAGAATAGCAAAACGGGAAGGGGCGCTGCTGCCTTGTCCAACGGCTAGAATCCCATTCATACCTTCCTTTTTGAGGCGTTTTTCGTCGAAAACGGTGACTTTAAAACCAGCGGAACGACCTGCTTTTTTGGCCGCTTCACAGATGTCATTTGGTTGCATGTCTCCGCCAGGCGTGTTTTGTAGGTCGCGCATCAAGCAAACTGAAGCAGCTAATTTTTCATTGGCCTCAATGGCTTGGTTGCCCGTTCTTGTTTGCATTGAACTTGAAAGAAAGTTTAGTGATATATCTTTTTGTTTTTTATCTGCACCGGGTTTTTTAAATTTATAACGAGTGAATTTATAGAGAGCTAGTTGCGCCCCTAGGCTTAAGAAGCCTAGGCATTCTTCTACCTTGGGAATTTGAGCTTTGAGAGATCTGCCAGCATGATCTTTTGGAATGTTGCTGTCGCGATTAGAAATACTGTGACAAAAACTCTCTAGCCAAAGGTCGGCAGAATAGAGTTTTTCTTGTCTAAGTTTAAGGGCAACTTTAGCACCTAGATCTATAATATTTTGAGCTTTAAATTGATTTTTGGGCCCGATGCCAACTAGTAAAACATTGTTGTAGCCAGAAAGAGCGTTGGTATTTTTCCACAAGCTGAGGCGACCGTTTTTAAAACTTTCGTCAGAGCCATTTTTTAGTATGTCTTCGCAGAGCTTAGTGAGTGCTTTAGAGTCTTTAGCTTTGCCGCTTAGTTGTTTTTGGCCTTTTTCGTCGATATAGAGTCCAAAAATTAAAGTGTTTTCTTTGCCTTCTTTGGATGAAAAGTTTTTGCTGATTTTTTGAAACAGTGGTGATAATTTTGTGCTCATAATAATATTTAACTCCTTTGACCAGTCTTGGACTATGAAAATCTCACAGCTCGGGTTAGAGTTCAAGTCAGGGTAATAATAATGCGTCTCTTAGGGTGGTTAAATAAAATTTCGGGATTCATGGGAATTATCTCTTTGTTCTTTTTATTTTTTCTTGTTCGAGGGCAGGAGGCGATGGCTCTAAAAGACTTTCCAATATGGAGGTTGATTGGGGCTTTAGGAGTGCTGCTTATTGCCTGTAGTCTTCGAAAGCATTGCTCAAATTTTTATGATGCCAGTCAGCAAAAATGGCAAATTGGTGGAGTCTTTCGCTATGTGGCAAATCCCGTCGAGCTTGCAGCTTTTTGGGCTTCTTTGGCGCCCTTGTTTCTTTTTCCGCTGCCACTAAGGGAGCTTGGTGCCTACCTGGCAGTCGTGCTTTCTTTTTTGCATATTCTTTCGAGCTATCGCTTGCATTGTCTTAGAATTTATAAGAGTGCAGATAGTTTTGAGCGCTATCGTAAAAGAGTTAGACGCTGGTTTCCTAGATTGTTGCCGGCCGCCAACCCGTTGAAGCTCTCGGCTGCAAAGAAAAGTGTTTATCAAGGTTTTAGCTATGATTTTTTATGGTTGGTTGTGCTTATAGGCTTAGTGCTTTTGAATTCTTTAAGGCCATTTGAGAAGTGAGACTTTGTGAGTAAAATCTTTGATTTAGAAATTGAAGCTGGATCACAAATTCACCAAGTGGTTTTTCATTTGTGGGAAAACGAGAAGGCTCAGCCAAGTTTTACAGTGTTTTTAATTCATGGGCTTGGTGAACATCTACAAAGGTATAGTGAACTTTGTGAATATTTCGTTCAAAAGAATGTGCGTGTTATTGGTATAGACTTGCCTGGTCACGGCCACACTCGCCTAAGGCCACGAGGGCAAAAGTTAATAGAGACAGATATTATGCTGGAGCTTCTCGACAAAAGCTTAGAAAAATTTTGTCATGGAGAGGCGCCTTTTGAGAGCTCCCATAGTTTTGAAGAGCAAAGACTTTGCCTTTTGGGGCATTCTTTGGGGGGGGCCTTGGGCTTACGCTGGCTTTTTGAACGCCAGAATTCTATTGGCAAAGCCTTTGATCGAGCTTATTTTTCGGCTCCTTATCTGGGTTTGGTGCATTCGGTTCCGTTTTGGAAGTTAAGGGCTGCTCAGCTCCTAAAAAAACTAAGCCCCTATTTTGAGCTGTCAAGCGAGATTAAAATAGAGATGTTGAGTTCTGATATCGAAAAAATGCAGCAGACAATAACGGATCCTCTTATGCACTATCAAATATCTCCAGCATTGTTTTTATCCTTAGAGCGAAATGTCACTAAGATATGGTCTCAGCTTTCTGCAATTAGGACTCCCGTTGCCTTAGCTGTTGGAGATCAAGACCAGATTGCTTCTCAAGAGAAAATCCAAAAATGTCACAAAGCTTTAGGTGGGGAAAAAGAACTTTTTATTTACCCTGCTTGCCGGCATGAGATTTTCAATGAGCGTATTCGTCAAGAAATTTACACCTCTGTATTTGAGTACTTTGGATAGACCTATTGCTACTGTTACAATAATAAGTAATGGAAAAGTCTATAGGAATTCTACTTGGCTTAGCCATGTTTTGCTCGTGTTCAATTGTTGGGTCCTTGTCTGATCCCCATTCAGATTATAGACAAGCCATGGAAAAAAGGATCCTTGAAGCTAAGCTTTATGAGCGTGCCTCTTTACGTTACTCTCTTAAAGTAATTCCGGTTGATTCCACTTTGTATAAAGAGTATCAGGCCTTAGGTGTTTCTCAAGACAATTTAGATTTTGTTGACCAAGTTAATTTAATAGTGGCTATTCACGATCCCCACTCTCCAACATTTGTTATGAGTACAGATATTAAAGCCCGCCTAGATGGCGAAGCTCCTCTGCAGTGGAAAGAAGTCCATTCAATGTCCGAGTTAAAAAGACATTATAGTTTTGCATTTCCTTTTTATCGTGTTTTTTGGATGAAGTTTAAGAAAGGTTCATCTCAAAAAGTTTTTACGCTGCTGACTCACTCTGGACGTATAAAAATTAAATTGCCCGAGAACAAAGGAGCGCTTCATGCTAAAAATTAAGCAAGCAAAATTTTTCACGACTCGAAAAGTAGTGCTTTTTCTCTTTTTAAATTCCTTGTTCGTATTAACATTTTACTTTTCGTATGCCAGTTATGTTGACAAGCTTGAGCGCGAAAGTGTGAGTTTTTTGCAGACGCAAAAACAAGGTATGCTTTCTCAAAAGGGAGAAGATCTAAGTGGACACATTAAAGAGCTTCGATCAAATTTAAGAAAAGTTGTTTTGACTTTGTTGAGGTCGGGATCACAAAAGGTGAATGTTGATGACCAATTTTGGTTGTGGGTTAAGGTAGAGAACAAATACTGGAAATCAACTGAGTGGCAAAAAAATCATTCGAGTGATTTTCCGGAGTTTCAATATCCAGATTTAAATAGTTTTTCTATAAAGCCTAGTTCCCGTTTAGACACCTTGGTCATTGTTGACAGTCTAGAGTGGATGGAGGGTCGTAAAAAGAAATATTTACATTTTGAAGCCGAGATAAAAAAAGAAGCTTTGTTTAAAAAGATTTTAAATATACAGGCCGGAACTCACAAAAGCTTTTTAGTGCTTGATCCTCTAAATATAAAGTTTTTGGAAGAAAAAAATGCAAAAAATATAGCTCAGCATATATTTTATCGCTCAGAAAAAGACAATGGTTTGCATTTTGAAAAATTCTACAACAAAATGCCTAGATCATGGTGGTCATTACTCGCTTCTTTGAGTTCAAATGGCTCTCGCAAATATTATTCTAGTTCTTCTGATGACGAAACGGCTTCTAAGTTTCTTGTGTCATGGTACTCCTTGATACCTGCACATGAAGAACAGAATCTAGTCATGTTAGAGCTCTTTGATTTGGCCTTTGTAAAATCGAAATTAAAAACAGCAAGTTTTAGTTATTTAATGTGGGGCTTGCTTTTGGCTTTGCTTTTAAATCTTGCTTTGTATGTGGCTTTGCTTTTTCAAAGAGAAGAACGTTTAAGCAAAAAAGCAGCAGTTGCCCGTTCTAAGTCTGTGCCCGCCAATGGCAAGCCAAAGCAAAAGCCGCCTATGTTGCAAGACAGTTTAGCCCGAGACCCTGCTTTTACAAACAGTCGCTTTCAGGAGAAAACGGCAAAAACTAATCCTGAAAAAATTACTTCTGAGCGAATTACAAAAAGCAAAGCTATGAAAGCTGCTTTAAACACGCAAAAATCAAATAAAGTGAAGAACAAATCTATGTCTGTGAAGCTGCAACAGCTCGAAAATAAAGCAAGGATTTTGCAGTCGGCACCAAAAGCAAGCAAGAAAAAAAGCATAGTTATGGATCTTATAGAGGGGCCGGTTGGGGCCAGTGCTGAGCCTACTACCCAGTCGGTGGAAAAAATACTTTTGCCTAGAACTCAGAAAGTGGCTAAGAAGAAGGAAGTAGCTCGTGGTTTTCGAATTAGAAGACCTAAAGCAGGAGTGTAAAAATGCAGATTAACCCAAGAGATTTTGAAGTTCTTGTTTGTGGCAAAGAAGGTGACCACAATAAAAGCTTAATAGAGGCCGTCAATCGCTGGGGTTATAAAGTGGTTAATGTAGTAAATGATTTAGAGGCTCTTCGCTACTTAAAGGAACACGAATTACCACATATTGTTATTGCTGATATGGATCAATCTAAGGTGGGTGTTTATGAATTTGTACAGGCTATTAAATCCCATTCTTCTGAAATAGAAGTGTTGTTACTAAGTCAGCAAAAAGAGGCTAGTAATTTATTTCCAAAGCAAAAAGTCTTTCATGTGGTCTATCAAGCCTTTAGGAATTTACCTCATATTCAAGAGCGTTTAATGTTTTTGTGTCAGCAAATACATTTTCGTTTTTATAGTGAGTTCGCTGACAATTATTTAGTACAAAACAGAAGAGCCCATCATTTTTTAGAAAATTTAAATGTTACTTTAGAAAAAGCCAAGTCAATTCAGGAGTTAACTCAGGCAGCCTGTCGCTCTCTTTCGGATTTTTTAGACGGTGCGATCGTAGTTTATTTTCAGTACTTTGATAAAAGTCAGAGTATGGCTGCAGGAGCCAGGTTCCCTTATGACTTGTTTGCCCGAACTCAGCCTAAGATGCAATTAAGTGCCAAGCAGTTAAAATCACAATCATCTATTTACGCCTGGTTTAAAAAAGCTGCTGGCGATGAAGAATTTCAGCTTTTACTCGATCGTGCCTCTAAATTAGATCCTGTAGAGCTTCAGTTGCAGCATAAGGGTTTTTGGAGAAGCATTTCACTGGGCCATCAATCGACTCCTCGTGGTTTGTTTGTGTTTAAAACATCGTTCTGGATGAAAGATTTGCATCCTCTAGTTTTATTGCAGTTTTCTAAAATTCTTTCGTTGCATTATGAATTGATTTTGACTCGTCATAAGATGGCCAATTCAGCTACGAAGGATTGGCAGAGTCAGCTATTTAATGTTCGTTATTTTGAAGAGCGCTTGGCTGCCGAATGTAAAAGATCGAGTCGACTTAAATTACCGGCTACCTTATTGGGTTTTGCAGTTGAGCATTTAGAAGATTACAAAAGGTCTTGCTCAAAGGCAGATTTAAACAAGCTGGAACTTGAGCTAGCTGCTTTTGCTAGAGAACATTTTAGAGCCTCCGATGTTGTGTCTATTTTATCTAAAAATCGCTATATGGCTCTCATGCCGGATACAACAATGGTTGGTGCTTTACGAAAAGTGGAGTTACTGCAAAAAGCCTTGGTTAAAAAAGTTTTTCATAAGCAAAAAGCTTTTCCACTTAGGCGTTTGACAATGTCTTTTTCTGTGGGAGTTTTTCCGCTACACGGCAATAATTCAGAAGAGTTATTACAGTCATCTATTCGCTCCCTAGAAAAATCCTTGGCCGGCCAAGGCAGGCAGTCGAAAGTTGTGGTAGCCGACTCTGTAAGCGGTCACGTTCCACTTTTCTCTTAAAGGCTGACGCTTATATTTTTTTTATTGTCTAAGGAGAATTTTATTTTGACTGTATTTTTACTCATTTTACTAAGATCCTTTTCGCTTTTGGCTTCAAAATAGAGTGCGACCAAATTCTCAGGCATATTGATTTCTAATGGTAGTTTTACAAACGAATAGTTTAAAACATATTCCAGTTTGAAGATCCAATAAATGCTTCTTTCTATTTTGACTTGTTTTTTAATTTCTAGATAACTATCGAAATCACCAATGATTTCATCAAGGGAGTCTTTGCTGCTTGGGTAGATTTTTAAATAGTCGTAAGCAATTGTCTGTAGATTCTTTTTCCCTATAAAACTTAAGGATTTTGGAAAGTTGTCTGCAAATACTTCGTAGACACTTAAATAGTAATTTCTTCTGTAGATATCTATATTGTTAACATTGCTTAGGTTTGTATATTTTTTTTTGTCTTGTTCTAAGTCCAGTATGCTTTGCGACAAGCTGCCGATATCGTCTTCTAATTTGTATTGAGTCATGAGTAGATCTCAGAGTTAATCTCATTGAGTGCTTTTAAGGTTTCATTTAAACTTTGGGTGTTGCTGTCTCTTTCATAACAGATCGGAATATTTGTAAATTTGTCATTATTGTTTTTTATAAAACTTAGACTTTCTTGACTGGGCAGGCCGCAGTGGGTGTCGACCCATATTTCGGATATTTTCTCAGCTCCAGCTAAGTGGATTTCAGAAACCTTTGTAAAGTCTATTGCATCCATAAAAGCATTCTGCGAAGAAATTTTGTTTTTTTGATTGACCTCAATATTATTAAGGTCAAGAATCATAGTGCAATTTGATGCTTCCATAACTTTCATTAAAAATTCAGCTTCTCTAAGGCTGCTAGACTTGAAATTTAGGTAATAGCTTAAGTTTTCTATAGCAATCTTGCGACCTAAGTAATTTTGTATTTCATCAATTCTGTTAATACAGTTTTCAAGAGATAGTTTGTTAAAGGGAATTGGCAGTAGATCAAAGTGATTGACTGTTTTATGTTTTTGAAAACATAAGTGGTCACTGATTTGAAATACGCTCAACTTTTCTGCTAGCTCTTTTATTTTTTTTAGATATTTATAATTGAGTGGATCGGTGCCTCCGATGTTCATACCAACGCAATGAAGCGACATAGAATATTCTTTGGACACTTGGATGATTTTTTCTAGTTCTTCATCGTGATTGAAAGTGTTTTCAGCAATCAGCTCCCAGAATCCAAGCTCTGGGAGCTGATCAATAATTTGATCTAAGAAACTTAAGCGAAGGTTGCTGCCTATGCTATTAAATTTTTGATCTAAGTTAGGAATTGTCACCTCCAACAAAAGAAGAGCGCGCCTTCTTTTTCTTTACGATTTTGCCATTTTTGACCATTTTTTTGCCACCAATGTTTTCGCATAATGGTCCATCTGGTAAGTAGATCCACTCGGTTGGGTCTAAGTGCTTGGTGGCTTTGCCAGAGCAATTATGGCGTCCATCTGTAGAACCACAACCGTTATACCCTGCTTTAGCGACTCCTAAACACTTAACCACAGTGATTTCATTGCTTGAGCTATTTTTTTTATCCTGAGAGCTGCCACCAGCAATGGCGCTGCCCATCCCAAGACTTAATAAACTACCTGTAATCATTAACTTTTTTTTCATAATACCTCCGTTGAGAGCTTTTTAAGCTCTTTATATATATATTCGAAGATTCATAACTATAAGTCACAAGAGAAATATAAATATCTCGATTTGTATTTCACTGCAGCATTGGTAATCCAATATTTGAAATTTGTATTGTTAACTTTAAATTAAGAGTCTGATTTTAACCAAATCATAACCTAGGTCTTTTCCTTTAAAACGTACAATGTTTTATATGAGGGAAAAAAATCTTTTAAATGTATTTTTTTGCGGTGTTTTCAGCTTTGCTTTAAGTTCTTGTCTACAATCAGTAGGTACAGACGACGGTGTTACGCAAAATGATACTAATAGTCAGTCAAGTTCTGGAGGAGAAGTTTCTGTTGAAGATTCTGATCTTATCTGTAAATACGAATTTAACTTTGACAGTCGCTCTTTAGAAAAAATCGACTATTCAGGTCTTGCCTTTCCTGTAGAAATATCTCAAACTGCCGATGAACTTTTTTTACCAAAGTTCAACGATGATAAAGAAAAAATTTCTGGATTCACTAATGGATCAAACTTGTTCCACTCACAAGATAGCAGATATGGTAGTTTTTTTTCCTCATCGGTTACTGCTAATTTTGATTTTAATTTTACAAGCATAGAATCAAAGTTATCTTCGCCAATAAATTTGGATAGAGTTGATACTGGTTTAATAGTTTACACAGGAGCAAGAAAATTTTCAGAAAACAATCTTGTTACTTTGGAAGGGAAGTTAAAGAAAGACAGCTACCCGGTAAAGCTCTCTCAAGAGTCATCGCGTGCTTTGTATGATATTTCTACTTTAGATAGTAGCGATAATGTTTTAAACAGGCGTATATTTACTGTTTACAATCATAATCTACCTAGAATATCTCAGCTCTACTTGGAGAAGGGAGCAACTCAAAGTGTGATCAAGGGACGCTGTTCTATTAGCAATCAAGACTTCAGTCTTTATGGTCCTGCACTCTTAAAGCATCCCAATGCCGAAAAGGCTTTAACTGCTGCATGTGATGGAGTAGGAAGCTTTGTAAGTTCAGCAATAAACAATACAGATTTAAATACGCCACCTGGTAAAATTAGATATGAAGACCTATATACAGTTATAGCTGGAGATACAGGTGTTTTGGGTGTGCCTCAAGTTCATACGTTGTATGTCGGTCTTGATTTTTCTAAAGCAATGCCAGATGCAGTACAATATTTAAGTCACTCTCAAGAAAGTTTAAGCCTTGTTGGACAATGTGGAGGATCCAGTAAATTAAGAATAAGTGTAAAGCGAGGACATGCAGAAATAGAAAGAGAAACTGAAGTACCTTGTACTGGTGGTGTTTTTCAAGTTGATGGTATAACAACGCCCGAAGACTTTTTCATTGTTTCCCTGCCTCCATGTACCTTGGGTTCTAAAGCCTCTGATATTATGGATCAGATCCAGGATCAGGCGGGTACTTGTAAGTTTATTGCAAAAAGTGTTTACGAAGATCCAGAAGGAGCTGCAAGTAGCGCTCTTAAACAAACTGAGTTTTATTCGACTGAAGTAATGGCTGACGCAAATATAGAGAGTGCAGATTTCGATATTGATGAATACAGCTCTTATATGATTGGTGGCTGTAAGATTGGTGCAAGAGACGTTTCTTTTACGCCTGTGTGCAATGCTCCTTGTTCAGGGCGCAGCTGTGTGTCTGAAAAGATTCAGCGGCCGCTTGAAAAAATCACTTGTCATGACCCAGACAAGGAAGATTCAGCTTTTGAAGTCCTTGCTGAATAACTTGTGTCTTTAAAAGATCAATTTAAACAAAGATAATTATTACTTTTAACGAAACATAAAAGCTTGTAAGCTCTTAGATATGTCGATATTCGATATTCACCTTGTGGCATGCGCAATGATGACGGGAGTGATTTGGATTGTTCAGCTTGTGCATTATCCTGCTTTTAAATACGTCCATGACGAAAATTTTACTGCTTTTCAAAAGTTTCACATGCGTAGAATATCTTATGTTGTTATGCCGCTTATGTTAGTTGAGCTAATATCACTTTGCTTTATTTGGAAATCTGACTTATTGAATAATATAAATGCTCTTTTCTTGTTTGGAACTTGGCTAGCTACATTTTTTCTAAGTATGCCTTGTCATAGTTCTTTGGCTAAAAAGCGATCTACCCAAACAATAAACAAGTTAGTTATATCCAACTGGCCTCGGACACTGCTTTGGTCTATGCGCTTGCTTTTACTGTTGAAAATAAAAAGCTCTTCTTAGTAGATAAGACTATTGTCTAGTGATATCTTTAGTCGTGTTTTTTGATTTTACTAAAATAGACAATTTGCTGCTTTTAGGCGCTACAGGTGCTATTGGAAAATCTTTAGCTAAAAAACTTAAGCTGCTTTATCCCGATTTAAATATTTGCGGTACTTTTTTTAGATCTACTACCCATGAGTTTTGTGATACTTGGCAAGAATTGGATTTGGAGAATTTAGATTCAATTAAAGCTATTTTTAATGGCAAGCTAAAATACCAGGCTTTGATTAACTGTTCTGGTTATTTGCATGGAGATAGCAAATTGCCCGAAAGAAAATTAGAAGAGCTCGATATGGATTTTCTTAAAAAAAATTATAACATTAACTTTTTTGGGCCAGCTCTTTTGACTCAGTATTTTGTTAAGCAGCTTAGTCCCGATGTACATGCTTTGATTGCGCATTTTAGTGCACAGGTTGCCAGTCTAGAAGACAACAAACTTGGTGGCTGGCATAGTTATAGAGGCTCTAAATCTTCTTTAAATATGTTTATGAAAAATGTTTCCATTGAATTAAAAAGAAGTCACCCCAATGCATTTTTAACCTTGTATCATCCAGGAATGACAAAGTCTCACTTGTCTTCACCATACGCTGCCAAAAGAAAAGCTAAAGAGCCCGATCTTTGTGTAGAAGAGTTTTTAGAATCATTATCAAAGTTAAAAAACGATGATTGTGTAAGATTAAAATCTTGGAATGGAGAGACTCTGCCATGGTAAAAATTAGTAAGGAATTTCCTACATACTCTAAAATCTTTTATGCAGCCGCAGTCTATAATATACTTTGGGGCTCTCTGGTGGTTTTTTTTCCAAAGGCGAGTATCGCTTTTTTTGGGCTAAACCCCCTAAATTACTATGAAATTTGGCAATGTGTGGGAATGATCGTTGCGGTTTATGGACTTGCTTATGCCTTTGCGGCCAGTGATCCTAGGCGCTATTGGCCTATAATCTTGGTGGGCTTAGTTGGAAAAGTCTTGGGACCTATAGGCTTTTTAGAGGCTTTGTACAGGCAGGTATTTCCTCTTTCATTTGCATGGAATATTGTCTTTAATGATTTAATCTGGTGGCTTCCTTTTGGAGCCTTTTTGCTACTTATTTATAAAGAAAGAAGCGTGAGCTCTTTGCAATTGACTACCAAAGCTAATTGGAGTGCTTGGCCTCATAGAAAGAAAGTTGCTTTTATTAACAGTGTGAGCGGCTTCAGAAATGCTTTTTTGCTTTCTACTAAAAGTGAAGATGGAGTTAGTAATTTAAGTTTAGTGACAAACGTTTTTCATGTTGGTGCTGAGCCAGCTCTTATTGCATGTCTTATTCGGCCTGATACTGTTACAAGAGATAGTTTAAATAACATCCGCAAGAACAAAGTTTGTACTTTAAATCATGTTTGTGAAGATATCTTAGAGCAAGCCCATCAGTGTAGTGCACGTTTTGATGCTGGTGTAAGTGAATTTTTAGAGGTGGGTTTAAATGAAGAAGAGTCAGCTCTGGGCGTTCCCTATGTAAAAGAATCAAAAATTAAACTAGCTTTAAAGCTGGTAGAAGAAAAAAGCTTAGTTAATAAAACTCATTTGCTTGTTTTTTCAATAGAAGAAATTTCTATGCCTAGTGATATTGTAGATGATGACGGTTGTGTTCGTTGTGATAAAGTCTCATCTATTGCTGCTTGTGGTTTGTATGAATACTACAGCACTGTTAAAGTAGCCAAATTTAATTATGCCAAGGTGAAAAATGTCTGAACTTACGGTAATTCTTGGCAATCAGCTGTTTCCAATCGAGTACTATAAAGATTTTTCAAAAAATGTCTTTATGTGTGAAGATTATTCACTGTGTACACATTATAAATATCACAAACACAAAATTATACATTTTTTAGCTTCGATGAGAAATTATAGAGATTTACTGCAGAAGAAAAAATTTAATCTTAACTATTTTGAGTTTGATTCTAAACCGCATTTTTTTAAACAACTTTTAAAAATAGTAAAAAAGCTGGATATAACTAAAATACAAATTTACGAAATTGAAGATAAATTTTTTGAAAAATCTATTATTGATTTTGCTAAAAAAGAATCAATATTGCTTGAAATAAGAGACTCTCCCATGTTCCTGTGTCGAAGGAGTAATTTTTTTGAATATCTTTCTTCGGTCAAAAAGCCTTTTTTAAAGACTTTTTATCAAAGAGAGCGCGTGCGCCAGAGAATCCTTATAGATGCAAAAGATAAACCAGTAGGTGGTCAGTGGAGTTTTGATAGCGAAAACCGAAAAAAAATACCTAAAAAATCAGATGTAAAAGCTTTTACACCTCCTGCAATCGATTGTCCCCATGTTCGAGCTGTTTCTGAAATAGTTGAAAAGAATTTTTCAGGGCATCCCGGCAGTTGTGATAATTTTTGGATTCCTGTTACCCAAAAATCTGCATTCTCTTTTTTTGAAAAATATCTCGATAGCCGATTTAATGCTTTTGGTGACTATCAAGATGCAATCGACACTCGTTGTGATTTTCTTTATCACTCTGCTATTTCGCCTCTAATGAATATTGGATTTTTGCTGCCTAATTACGTGGTGGAGCAAATTGTAAATTGTTTGAATTCGGAGAATTTAAACAGTGTGGAAGGTTTTGTTCGTCAAGTTATTGGTTGGCGAGAATTTGTGCGAGGAATTTATCAAAACTTTAGTGAGATGCAAGAAGATACGAACTTCTTTAAGCATAATAAAAAATTAAATTCTTGTTGGTATGATGGAACAACTGGAATTCCACCTCTTGATGATGCCATTAAAAAGGCCCAAAAGTGGGGTTACTGTCACCATATTGAGCGTCTAATGATTTGTGGAAACTTAATGTTGCTGCTTGAGCTTGATCCTGTTGAGGTCCATAAGTGGTTTATGGAGATGTTTGTTGATTCTTCGGATTGGGTGATGGGCCCAAATGTGTATGGAATGAGTCAGTTTAGTGATGGTGGTCTCTTTGCCACAAAGCCTTATATTTCAGGGAGCAATTACATTTTAAAAATGAGTCACTATAAAAAAGATAGCTGGTGCGAAGGCGTAGATGGCTTGTATTGGAGATTTATTGAAAAGCATCAGGACTTTTTTGCCAAGAACCACAGAATGCGTATGATGGTTTCTCAAGTAAAAAAGATGGACCCCGAGAGAAAAAAAAGCATTTTTAAAGCGGCTTCTAATCTACAGTCGCGCCTTTGTTCTTAACCAAAAGGTCTACGAAAAATTAGACTGCAGATAATTTATAATGTCGCCAGACTCGTACATCCATTTGCTTTCGCCTGCCTGATCGATGCGTAGGCAGGGAACTTGTCTTTTGCCGCCGCCATCTATGAGTTCTTTTTCGTACTCTTTGCTTAATTTGGCGTCTTTTTGGGCTATCTCTATATTTAAGCGCTTCATTTCACGCCTAACTTTGACGCAAAATGGGCAACGTTTAAATTCATAAAGAGTGTGATTGTTTAGTTTTGCTTGCAGAGCACTTTTTTCCTCTGGACTTCTTTGTTTCGCCTTTGGGGCAAACACCCAATTAAAAAACAAGATTAAATCTCCTAAAACTCTACGTATTATTTTCATTGCTATTCTTCTACTATGGCCACTGTAAAAAATCTATAGCTTATGCTGTAGGTAGATTGTTTTTTTTAAGGGTATAGGCTCTTTTATTCCAAAAAAAACAAGTGATTAGCTTAAACCAAAGAGCAAAAGCTATAAGGAAAAGACAATAATTCTTTGTAGCTACTTGCCAATCTATGTGGGATTGAAAGTAATATTCTTTAGCTAAAAAGAAAAGCCAGGTGTAGCTTGTAAAAAAAAAGACCATAAGAATATAGCGCTTACTGGTGATTTTTTCTTCTGGCTTTGGTTTGAGAAAGACGAAAGGAAACCATATGGCAGAATTATCAGAGATTTTATTGTGCCAGTCTGTGATTTTGTCAAGAAAGGGTTTATTCATAATAGTATTTTATGTCTACAGTTTTTAAATCACCGCTATCGAAACTGAGATTAGAGACTCCTGAATAGCTAAGCATGCGTCTATTTTGTGGATTGTAGGTAATTATCATTTTTTGTTTCGTAAACAAGCCTAATAGCCAAGAAGCAATTTTTAGGTTGAAGACATAGTTTCCTTCGGGTGTAGTCTTGTCAAAATTTAATTTAAAGGTGTAATAATTGAGAAGACCTGGAAGAATAAATCTAATTTTAAGCTTTTTTGTTTTTAGTTCCTGTAAACGATTTTGCTCTTCGGTCATATAGTAATGAAGACCCTGGGAGCCTACGTGCAAAGTGTTTTTTTTGCGAGACATATTAATAGTCTTTTTTTTTATTTTGCCTTTTTTTTCTCTCTCTAATACAAAGTGGTCAGACTTTTTTTTCATTCGTGAGTATGATTTTTTCTTGTTATCAAAAAAAACGTGATCTGGAGCACTTATACTTTTAGAGAAATCAGATTTTAAGGTGGCCAATAAGTTGCCTTGCGGATCTATGTAGTCAGTTGAAGCTGATTGAACTTTGCCGTTCATATCGTAGCTTACAAGGTGATTTTCTTGGTAGAGCATTTTCTGTGTTTGCTTGTCGATGGCAATTCCATAGAATTTCTCTACTTTTGCATATAGGCTGGAGCTTATTAAAAAAAGGATTATTAGAATTTTTTTCAATCTAAGATAATTTTACACTTAATATTTGAAAAGTGTGAATAGATTGAGCTTAGATATCTGCTTGTAAAACTATTTTTTGACTCCACTCACCCAAGTGAGCGAAACAATGGCAGGTAAGAACAAAAGAGTGAGCAATGAGGCTACAGCCAGTCCCCAGCCTAGAGCCATGGCTAGAGGCTGAACAAATGTATCTGTACCGCCTATCCCGTAAATAGTCGGGAGCAAGCCAATTAAGGTTGTGAGTGTAGTCACTACAATGGCTCTTAATCGTTCAACACTGGCTGCAACCACAGCTTCATCTAAACTCATACCAGTTTTGAGTTTTTCCACGATAAAAGTCATTAAAATAATCGACACATTAACCACAACGCCGGATAGACCTATAATTCCAATGATTCCCATCATACTAAGGCTTTGACCGTGAACAAAGAGTGCCCATGCCACACCAGAAATGCCTAAGGGAATAGATAGAAGAACATAAAAAGGAATCCATACAGACTGAAAACAAAGACTAATAATCATAAAAATCATAAGTAAAGAAAAAATGAAAAGTTTTTTAGTGTCAGCTAGACTTTTTCGGCGATTTTTTTCTCTTCCACCACTCTCAAGCCTTAAGGAAGGGTTTTCTTTTTTTAGCTTCTGCAGAAGAGGTTGTACCTTTAAGTTGGCTTCTTTTCCCGTGATTTTGTTTTCATTCACTTCGCCAAATAGAGTGATGGTTCGCGATCCGTTAATTCTTTGAATATTGGATGGACTTTGCTCTGTTTTGAGCTTTAATAGTTGACCAAGTTTAATAGACTGTCCAAATTTGTTACGTACGCTTAGGTTCATTACACTTTGTACATTCTTTAAATCAGATTTATTTAGAGACAAGTGAAGCTCTAATTTTTCATTTCCATTGAGAACAGTTTCGATTGTGCGGCCAGAGCTTGCCAAGAAAATTGTTTGAGCAATAATTTCTGGGTTTACTCCCATGGAAATAGCTTTTTCTTCTTGAATTAAAAAACGGTATTTAATACGGTTGCCGTCAAGGTCAGTTTCTAGATCATTCACTCCTTCTATTTGAGCAAAGGCTTCTGCAATTTTGGTTACGACTTTTTTGCCTAATTCAAAATCTCGAGCTGTTACCTGGATTTGTATTGGTTTGCCTGAAGGAGGACCTGGTCGGTCAAGAGTTAGGCTGGTGGTGGCTTGGTGTTTGTCTCCAATCTTTTTAACGATTGCTCTGATATTTTTAATAAGAGTCTTTTCTCTCAAATAAAGTGATGGATCTTCTGTAAATACAACTGTTAGAGTGGCCATATTAGATCCGGAACGTCGAGAGCCTCGACTTCCTCCAATTTTTAACTCTCCAACAACTGCGATGTTACTTTCAATATCTGAGCCAAGCTCTGCTCGTAGTTCTTTGTTCAACTCTAAACAAGCTCGACGAGTTTTGGCTTTGATAGTGTTGTGTGGAAGTTCTAGGCCAATATCTACACTCTCAATCCCAACGGCTGGAAACAAGGTGAATTTTTTAAAAGCATTTTTTCCTTGCCACATAGAAAAAGCGCAAAATACTAAAAAAATAAAAGTAACTATATACTTATTACGAATGCTCCAGCGTAAATATTTTCTGTACTTCGTTTGAAGTAAAGTAATCAGAAAAGGACTTTTTCTCTTGGAGCTAATTTTTAAGATTTCGGCCGCATGTATTGGAAGGATAATAAGCGCCTCAAATAGAGAAAAAGAAAGCATTGCGATAACAGCAATAGGAATAACCTTTAAAAACTGACCCATAATTCCAGACATGTAGGCAATGGGCAAAAAAGCGAATACTGTTGTTAACACTGTGGTTATAACTGGTATAGTAATTTGCGTGACACCCTGGATGGCGGCCTCTTTAGGGCTTAAGCCTTGTTCTAATTTGGCATAAATGTTTTCGCAAACCACAATGGCATCATCTACGAGCATTCCCATAACAATAATGAGACCAATAACAAGCAATGAGTTTAAGGTTTGACCGAGTAAAAGTAAAACAATTAAGCCGCCTAGCACAGCAATTGGGATTCCCAGTGAGGTTACGACTGCTGAACGAAAATTTAAAAAAAGTAATAGAATAATTATGACCAAAATAAGTCCAAAAACAGCGTTGACTCCTACCATGTTTAAGCGGCTGCGAATTCTTTTTGATTGGTCGTTGTAAACCTTAAGCGTTAATTCTTTAGGAAGTTGCTGTTGGTAATTTTTTAATTTCTTATTTATAAGGTCCACAGTGCTTACCGCATCAGAAAGCGGTTTTTTGTAGACTGTAATCAAAGTTGCTGCTGCCGTTTCAAAAATTGTTTCCTTTGCGTTTTCTTCAGCTTCAATAGAGAGCTTGGCGACGTCGCCTACTTTTACTGAGCGGCCAAAGCTATTCGCCCGAATAGGTAATTTTTTAATTTCATCGATATTATTACGATTGTATCCGACACTTAAGTGAGTTTCTTTTTCTCGGGTCTCTAGCTGTCCACCACTGTGCTGCCGGGTCCATTTTTTTAAAATCTCAGCAAATTCTAATAAGTTTATATCGAGTTTTTGCAGACTTTGGGCGTCAGCATAAACTTTTAATTGAAGGTCGTTAAGTCCTTCGCTTTCAATCGATTGAACACCTTTTTTAGTTTTTAAAAAATCTTTTAGCCGGTCAACTTCTATTTTTTTTTTCAAAGGAGGAAGGTTCCCAATTAAAGCCATTTTCAATATAGGTCGATTGCTGGCTTTGATTTCTATTACAGTTGGAGTTTCAACATCTTCAGGCAGATTGCGAACTTCCAAGATTTTTCTTCTTATCTCGTCGACGACCTCCGTGGGCTCGGGGTGGTTTTCATCTATTGTAATCGAAAGAGAAGCCGCTCCAGCAAAAGCAATTGATCGATATTCGTCTATGCCTTCAACTTCTGCTATTTTTTCCTCAATGGGATCAATAACTAATTGTTCGACATCTTCAGGGGAGGCACCAATCCAGCTCGCACTCACTGCCACTCGATTGAAATTTACATTAGGCCTGGCTTCTTTACGGAAGTTTAGTAAGGCGACGATTCCTGCGACGACTACAACAATGCTCAGGTAGTGAATAAATAAGCTATAATCTTGTAACTTGCGAAAAAAATTTAACACTGGTCTATAGCCTCTCTCTTGGCTTAGTCTGGACTCCGCTGGCGGAACGATTCAAAAATTCATCTTTTTCAAAGAATCGGTAGGCGTCTAAAGCTATAATATAATGACTTAGTAATTGAACCTTTCTGCGAGCTTGTAAATCAAGGCTAGTCAAAATATTTTCTTGGTCCTTGATCAGTTCAAAAAATTCGATTTGACCTCTTCTAAACTCTTTATGACTTTCTCGAAATATTTTTTGACTCAAAGTCCACTGCTTATTCAAAACTCTAAGCTCCTTTTCGAGCTGAATTATAGAATTTTTTACGTTTGTTAATTCTATTTGAAGTTTTTGTTTTTGAAGTTTGTATTCTTGAGTTAAGTATTGATCTTCTGCAAGAAGTCCATTGTAGTGATAGCGTTCTTTGTTTTTTGGTGGCCAATCGAAACTTAACTTGACCCCGTAAAATGCCTTGTCAGTCTTGGCTAAATCTTTGTGGGCCTTTTGAAAGCTTGAGTCGACGCCCTTCAGTCCCACAAACAGCCCTAATTTAAGATCGCTTCTGGCATCTAGCTTGGCAATATTCAAGTTTTGTTTTTGTAATTTTTTTTGTCTTTCTAGATTTTCAAGGCTTCGAAAATTGGGAGAATCTATTTCTCTATAGTTTTTGTAAGTTTTTTGCATTTGAGAAAAACTTTTATCTATTAAGTTATTTAAAGTCTTAAGTTCTAATTTAGGGTAATACAGTTGCTTAACAAGGATGTATTGTTTTTCAATGTTGTTTTGACTTTGTTTTTGACTTATCTGGCAGCTGTTAGAGCTTTTTTGACTCAATAGATAATCTTTTAAGCTTCGAGAGCCACTTTTGTATAAGCGTCGAAAAGATCGCTCCTGTTGTTGAAGCAAAATACACTGTTTATTAGTTTCCTCAAGTATCTTTTGATCGCGATATATATTTGCCAGCATTTGAAGGCTAGCGATAAACTCATTCATTAGAGTGTCTTTGTTTTGTTCTTCTCGCAGGGCTAATTGGCTGGCAAGAAGCTGCTTCTGACTTTTTCTTTTTTGTCCTAGAAGGTCTTTTAAGACTCGACTCTCTATAGTTAAAGATAATTGACTTTCATGTCCAGTGACTCCAAAACTACTAGTAGTGCTAGGAAGAGTGTAGCTATCTTGATATTCTAAACTTAGGTCAAGTCCTAAAGAATTTTGATGCTTTAATCCCAAAGAGTTTACAAGTTGCTTTTGTGGTGATTGAGGCACCATCCCTTCATTGCGTATAAACTCTCCTTCGTATGTGGCCTGAAAGCTTTGCCAATCAATTTGGCTACGATCTAAATTTTGTTGCTGTCTGGTTAAAAACTTTAGGCTTTTGGCTTTCACCGAATTTTCTAAGAAGCTTTTGTAGAGCATTTGTAGGTTGGGGTACGCACTGGCCTCGATTGAAACAAAGAAGAAGGCAATAAAAAGAAAATTTATTTTAAAAAAAAGGACTCGCATACAATCAATAAAGTCTCGTTTAATGAAACGCCCACTATTTGCATCAGATTATCTTAGTATAAGAATAATAGATAACATGAATTAGAATTGTGTTCTGTCGCGTTAATTCGTATTATTTTCCTTTGTTAAAGTATGAAAAAGCAGCTCGACGGTACGCACAGTTTAGATGAAGTAAAATATCTTCAAATAGTTAGCAGAGTGTCTTCGTCTCGCATTATATAAAGCATGTAGCATGCAGCTAACATTGGCCAAGCAGCAAAAAATAATAGGTTTCTAGGTCCCCAGGGGTTTAAATATATAGCAAATGAGCTAAAAGTTGATACTCCGTGCATTAAGAGAACTGCTCCATAAGTGCATTTTTTCTTAATCCCAAGCAGAAAGCCTATGATTACTAAGAGTTGTACTGACCCAATAATATACGCTAAGGAATTAGTTAAGAACGGTATAAAATAAAACTTTTCAAAAACTTTTGAAGCGTGCTCTGGGTTTAGAAATTTATCTATGGTCCACATGAAGAGAACTAAAAAGACTCCTAGTCTTAAGGCCAAAAGCCCTTTTTTTAACTTCATTGAACTTTCACTTTTATCCATATATAAATTCTAACACAAATATCTGACAGAAGATTTTTTTAGGGTCAATCTATTTTATATATTTTCTATCAAAAATGGTATTCTTATTTTATGAACACAATAAAGAATGAAAAATTAGCTATAGTATTTGGATGTTTTGACTTGTTTACGATAGCTGTTCTCTTAGTGTGCTATTAACTAAATCAACCTAAGCCTCTGAGACTTTTCATTAGTTAGGGTTAGCGAAAACTCTCTTTTCTAAAAAAACTTTGTCTAAATAGTGTTTGTCTTCTGATTCGTGAATAAGTTCTTTTTTTTGAAAGCCTTTTGTTTCAGCAATAGCCGCAACTCTCCCTTGGCTGTTAAAAAGGGTGTCTGGCAAAATTTTAGAAATTGGATCATCATAGGATTCCTCCGGGGTGATAATCTTCCAACCGCTCAATCGTAGCTCTTTAATTAAATCGCTTATATACATCGCTGCAAGGTCGTTTTCATGTAAAAGCAGTACGTGCTTGGGGGAGCGTCCAATGGCTTTTAGGGCTATGTTGTCATAAAATTCAACTCCAGAAATTAATGTGCTTATATAAATCTGTTTAAGTTTTTTATAATTAATAATTTTTTTAGCTCGAAGTGCTTTTTTAAATAATATATTCATGTACCAGTCGTAGTTGTCAATTGTGACATAGCCATTTGTATAACCGCTGTTTTTAAGGTGCTTTCTCATTTTGTCTCGTTTGCTTATGGTGTTTCCTTCTCTTAAAAAAGGAAAGCGGAACCAAGGAATAAAACCATGCAATTTTTTAAGAAGGCTATCTGCTTTGTTGAAGTCAGCTATAAATTCTTGTACGTTAGTGCTATCTAAGTCCATGTGTGAATGAGTGTGGTTAGCTAATAAATGACCGGCAGCTGAGTATATTTTTATTCTTTCAATGCCAGATTTATCAAAGCGAGCTGTGTTGCAATAAAACGCTACACGTTCGACCTTGGATTTTTTTAGTGCTTCTACAAGATTAATGCTACGATCAATTGCCGAAAAATACTCGTCAGAGGCCCTTGGCGCATCATCAAAAGAAATTGAAATTTCTTTTGTCCAAAGGCTATGAATGTATGTTGTGAATGTAAAAATTACTAATAAGTACTTCATGTTTTGCAAAGCTGAAATTTATTATTATGAATGTTACATACAAAGTCAAAAAAGTGTGGGAACTTAGTTTTGCTTAATGGATATAAAAAAAATAGTAATTGCTGGAGCCAGCGGATATATCGGTAAATCTCTAATTCCAAAGTTGATTGCTAAGTTTCCCAATGCCGAAATAACTGCTTTGTCACGCTCAAAGCAAAAATCCAAGCATAAGCAAGTGACCTGGGTCGCCTGTGACTTGTTTTCATTAAAATCAATTGAAGAAGCTGTGCCAGGAGATGTAGACTTGGCATTTTATCTCGTTCATTCTATGGGGCCTACTGCTCAGCTAGATCAAGGGAGTTTTGCAGATTACGACCTGATTTTAGCAGATAATTTTGCTAGGACTCTTAAGGCCACAAAGATTCAGCAGTTGATCTATTTAGGGGGCTTGCTTCCCGATAGCGAGGACTTGTCCCTTCATCTAAAAAGCCGTTTAGAAGTGGAATCTGTCTTTAACAGCTTTAATTTGCCGCTAACAATTTTTCGAGCGGGATTAATTTTAGGAGAGTCAGGGTCCTCATTTCAAATTCTTTTAAAGTTAGTCAAGCGACTACCAGTGATGATTTGTCCTGCTTGGACACAAAGCTTAACCAGTCCAGTTGGTTTGGACACAGTACTAACTGTCCTGACTGATTCGGCTTCTAGATTGGAATGTATCAGACGTATTTATGATATAGCTGGATGTCGACCGCTTAGTTATCTAAGTATGATGAAAGAGACAGCAAGAAAAATAAAGAAAAAGCGACTGTTTTTTAAAGTTCCTTTTTTTACACCTACCTTGTCCAGGCTATGGGTTTGTCTTGTGACAGGAAGTTCTAAAAACTTAGTTTACCCGCTTGTCGAATCTTTAAAACATGAAATGGTTGCTCGTAAAGATCGGTTGTATCCTAATCTAAATGTTGATAGAACATATTTCGATCTTTTAGATCTTGCCATTCACAAAGATTATAAAGAAAGAAAATTTCATGCTTTTAAAGCACAGAGCAAAACTGTACGTTCTGTGCAGCGTTTGTCTCTTCCAAAAGGTAAGGACGCTACTTGGTCTATAGATAAGTATATGACTTGGTTGCCGAGGTATCTAGCCCCATTCATTAAAGTAAACTCTTTTGAAAATTCGATTGAGTTTTCTTTATTTTTTAAAAAGTGGGTTTTTTTAGGCTTAAAAAAAGGACCCCTAAGAAGTGATTCAACTAGGCAGCTTTTGTATATTACTAATGGATTGCTAGTGGATCAAAAAAACCGTGGACGCTTGGAATTTAGAGAGGTGCTTAGCAAAAAGTATATTATTGCAGCTATTCATGACTACAAACCTTCTCTACCTTGGTTTGTATATGTTTTTACACAGGCAAAAATTCATTTATGGGTGATGCGTGCTTTTTCAAAATATATGAAAAAATACGAGACTAAGTCGCAGAAAAATTGAAAATAGATACTGGCGATTGCAGCTGTAGAATAATCAGTTAAACATTATCTAAAGAAAGAAGTAAAAGAAGTCTTAATAGACTTTTATTATTCTAAATAACAAGGATTGTTCTGTGCTTGATAGGTCAACGCTTGTTTCTTGGCTTAAGTTTATTGAGCTTATATTTTTCACATCAATCCACTCACCAGAATTTTCTTTGACTTGTAGACGGTGTTCTAAGTTTTTTGTTTGCCAAAAAAATATTCTAAGGGCGTTTTGATTTGGGTGGGGTTTGATTTTATTTATATTTACAACATCAAAATCATTTATATATTCAGCACTCAAATTTTTAACAATAGTTGAGCTTTGTGAGTTTAAACTATTAAAGTGGACATAGGCTGAGCTTCTGTCAAAAACTCTGTTGTCTATTTTGTGATCAGCATCGAATAAAATCCTATTATTAACTTGAATTTTAATTCTTTGATAATCTATGTTTATTTCAACGGCTAGTTCTTCGTTAGGAATGGGCTCATTTCCTAGATAAGTGCTGCTTGTCCACTCCTCTTCTAAAAATTCATTTACTCTATTCCATACAATTTCTCTATTATTGATTTCAGAAGGATAGCTAGTGCTTTTTAAAAGATAGAAGTCAAATCCAGAATTTAGATTTTTATTTATTTTTAAAGCAATGCGACCAATGTCTGAACTATCTCCATAGTGTTTAATATTTCTAGGGCGAATTTCTCCCGAAACGTAAGTTTCTAAAATATCTTTGTTGGTCATGAATTGGTTTGAACCAATCATTTCTTTTAATCCAACAACAGTGTACCAATTGTTATCACTATTTTCATAGCGTAAAGTGGTGTTAAGGGTAAGTGTTTTTCCAGGCTCAAGGAATTGATATCTTAATATTTCACCCCAGCCATTTCGTAGTACAAAGTTAGAGCGGCCACGATAGTTTATTCCTGGGGCGTATTGTATCTCTCCAGAGTTGTTTATATGAGGTGAGCGAATGTCATTATTGTCAATTTCCAAATTTTCGCTGCTCACTCTAAAAAACTTTGGGTCTAAGTAGTTGTGGTGTTTAGGGATAGTTGCGTTTGAATTATGGTAATGAACATCGTTTAAGTTGAAAGTTCGAAAATTACTAAACTCTAAATTTAAATTATGAAATTGTTGATGTGGGTTATAGATTTTTAGGATTTCAAGAGCCTCTTTGAAGTCAACTATAAATAATTTTTGAGAGGCTGCAACATCGTTAACTAATTTAGCTGATTTTTTTAGAATACGTTCATAATCAGTTTGTGTGATCTTCTGATTGAATGTATTTTGGTAGTATTGCCTCAATAAAGTTATTCCCCCGGCAAGAAAGGGGGAGGTTCCTGATGTACAGCAAAGAGAACCAAAGCGGTTGTTGGGCATGAGTGAGGCTAAGTAGATGTTTTCGATGTTTGATCGATGAGGAAGCAATAAAGTTTCTTGTCCTCTGGAGCCATAAATCGAAATGTATTGATCGTGAATGTCATAGGCTCCTGCTAAAAGAGAATATATGTTACTGTTCCACCAGCGAGTATCACGGGAAGATGCTCCTTTGTCTTCTTTAAAAAATGTTTGCGCAGAATTGTTGTTAGATTCGATTGTGACTATTTTATGATTTTTTTTTAACTGAGATGTTAAGTCCGAGTTAGTAAATAAATTCAATGATGAACTGGCTGAGTTTGATTGGTGGGCAACAGCGAGGTTGACTGATTGTGTGTCAAGTAAATTTTTTAGGTGTGGATCTGAAAAGGGAGATGAAAAGCTTGCTGCTGTTGAGCTTGCCAGAATGTCAACATTTGGGCAGATCCCTTTGTTATCCCCACTTGCATTTGAAGCGACGATTCCAAGTATTAAAGTACCATGACTGTCTAAGTAGTTGGGGTTGGTAGGTAGTGCATCGCGAGAGTAAATCATGGTTGAGCCAATTATAGGATTGTTTATGATCTCAGAGCTGGCTGACCAGCGATCAGTAGGAGAATCTCGTATGCTTTTCAAGGAATATATATATTTTACTCGAGGATTTTTAAGGTGAAGATTGGGAATATTACTTAGATTCATATAATTTTGAGTGTTTGACGTAGTGTCTATCCAGCCAAGTGCTGGGTGGGTTATATCAAAGGATTTATCAACTGCCATTACTCCCAAACCTTGACCATTTAACCAAGGTGCTTCTTCTTTGATTTGTGAAATACCAACAAAATCTAAAATTGACTTATGAACTGCATGCGCAGAATGTCCAATAAAAATGAATGGCAGAATTATAAAAAAATAAATCATTGTAGAAAAAAAGCAGATTATCTGATTTCTTGTATTTCAACAATTTGTTGTGTTTTGTGTATTACAATAGATGAATCAAAAGGCTAAAATCAATGCATTCAAAGAAACCTCATTATAATGTTATCTTATGGGTATGTTTGTGGTGGTGACCCATTGGTTATTAAGTGTGACCGTAATCTTATTTGTGGGTCTGAAAGTTTTACACAGTGCCTTTTAAATAGATTAACTCAGCTGACAGAGTATCCAAAGTTTTTAAAATCTTCAGCATATTTATCTACAATCATTTTTTTTACCTTTTCATCAAGCTTCGGCGCTTTCTTCTTATTTGTGCTATTTAAGCTAGGCAAAGAAGAAATTTGATAGCCTAGTTTTCTAAAAAATCCATCAATCTCGTTATTTAAATTTTCAAATCTCAGTAAATTATTAGGCACTAACTTGGATTGATAAAAAAGCGCATCACTCTGGGACCGAGTAAAATGACTGTAACGATAATTATCTTGAGGTGGACTATTCAGCATTTCTACTAAGCTTTGGCCTTTAGAGTCAATATATTTGTAAGATGAAAGAATTTTCGTATAAGGATTTCGCACTACTGCAAAGCTAGCTGAAGGGCTTAGCTGCTCGAGGTTTTTTAAAATTTTTCCATAGAGTTCTGAGGAAGGTTTGGCCGCAACGCTAACAATAATTATAGAACTTGCTGATCGAATCTTTATAATGTCTTCGACTTTTCGAATTTCTATAACACTAAAAAAAGAAGAGCGAAGAGAGTTTATTATGGAAGTGCTGCCTGTTTTGGCCGATCGAAAATAGATTATCGTTGGCGGATGCTTTTTTTTCCAAATATAGTAGTTATAAATTCTGAGAGGCAATCGAAGAAGCCTTGAAGTCACCTTGCGAATAAGAGAAAACATATTATTTAAATATATTAACAGATTTGTTTTTTAAATATGGAAATACAAATATTTGTTATAAAAATCATCGACTGACATATGACTTGAGAGAGCTTGAGAATGGTGGAGGCGGCCTAGAGATCAATGATGTCACTGACTTCTAAGGCTAAATAGCCAAATATAGCCACGCTCTAAAGCGCTGGCGTAACTTGTAGTAACGCTAATTAGCTTCTCCATAAATACGATTGTCCAGTTTGTTGTTTTAAGTTCTAAATAAGTTTACGACATTTTGAGTGGGTATCTCTGCTTTGGGAATAACGTCTAAGCTGTCTGTTGCTCCTGCTACATTGACTCCCGTTAGCCGTACGTAAACATCCATAGTTTTAGTTTCTCGCCATCCACAAATTGCCATAACTTTGTGAATAGGGACGCCACTTGCAAGAAGTTGTGTTGCAAAACAAGCTCTCAGAGTGTGAAACCTTACAGAAGGAATCCCAATTTCTTTACAAAAAGATCTTAAAACTCCGGCCTGACTTCCTCTATCCCATTGCCAAAATCTTGGCAAAACAAATTCCTTATCTCCAGTTTGACTTTTAAGCTCCACAAGTAGTTCTTTTAAATCTTTTGAGATTGGAACAGTTCGCCAATATCCTGCCTTAGTTGTTTGCTTAACTGATCTTGAACGAGAATTGTAAGTGCAATCAATGCGCAATATTCCCAAATCAAAATCAACCTTGGTCCACTTAAGAGCGTGAAGTTCTCCGTTTCTCATTCCAGTTAAAACTGCAAATGCCCAAACTGAATACCAAGGGTGCTCTTTTCTTTTCGCTTCATACAAAAGTTTTTTGATTTGTTCCCTTGTTAGAATTTCAGGAACTTTCTCAGGCTCAAACTTTTCAAGCTTAACGCCCTCAAGAGGTGGCTTGCTTACTCCAAGAATAAGTCTCTCTTCAATTCCCCACCTGTAGATAAGGTTAATTGTGTTTTTAAGCCGTCTTATGTAATTGTAGCTTTTGCCTTCTTCTCTTAAGAAATTGATCAAAGCTCGTCCGTCACCACTATTTAAAGTGCTGGCATAGCGCTCATTCCACTTCTTGGTCCAAGTTCTAATAGTTGCAAGGTAGTCGTTGATTGTTGTTTTTGCATATTTTTGAAAGGGATCATTTCTGATTCTTATCTCCCACTGGTCAACAACCTTGATCCAAGTTGCACCTAAATTCTCAAGAGCATTAATTTCCTCTGTTAAAGACTTGATTAATGACTTCTCAAGCTGAATTGCTTTTTTCTCACTTTCTAAACCATGAATTCTTTTTTGCTTTCTAATTGTGCGATTTTTTGAGCTGCGAATATTTACATACACCGCCCAATAATCACTTCCATTTTCTTTATAACTAGTAACTGCCATTAAAGCCTCCTTTGTAAATAGAGCCTTCAATGAGTCTGTTCAAGTCATTGCGCTTGAAGTAAAGACGTCTTCGGAATTTATAGGCTTTTATTTGTCCCCTACAAACCATAACCCGAATAGCGCCAACTGTTTTGCGCAAGTAAAAAGCAGCTTCCTTACTGGTCAACCATACTAAATTGTTAAAGAGCAATTCATCAGAATTCAGCTCTTCGCTGTTCTGATGTTTATCAGTTTTCATCATACTATATCTCCTATGAAAATGCACATTTTATCTATGAATAATTATTAAAACCTAAGCTTTTATTGACTCGTTATTTCAGGGTTTTTGTTTTCTTTTTTCTTTAAAAGAGAACTGTTTACAATTGGTAAAAGTAAATTTATAAATTCTGACTTTGTCACATTACCATTGAGCTGGCAGTACTCCTTATGTTGTTTGTTAAAACGATCTTCGCTACTAAGCGTGGCTTCTTGTAGATTCTTCCTATCGTCACTTGTGAGTCGCTTAAGAGCCGTTTTTATTAGTTCTGAAGCTTTAACTTTTCGTCCATAGCTCTTTTTGTTAAGTTTTGTCAGCTCTTGCTTAAGAGTTTTGGCAACTTCCTTTCCGATGCGAACTGGAACGGAGCTTGTAAGATTCTTAAGTTTAGTTTGTGGCATTTTTGCTTTTTGATTTGTATCCATTAGTGGATCTCCTTTGTGTGCAGGAGGAGTTCGCCTATGTGGTAGAGCTTCCTTGGTTGAATTTTGCCGCCTAAGCCTTTAGGTGGGCCTTTAAGTGTTTATATGTCTAAATTTTTATTTTTGCTGAGCATCTTTTCTTGCTCAAGAGTTTTCACCTTTACTTTAAATGGCTCAAGTTTGACTTTAAGATTGTTGAAAAAATCTAGCTCACCTTTTGAAAGGCTTTTTCCATTGCCTGGAACAACAATTATATTTTTAATCCGTTTATTGGCTCTTATTGCAAACTCTATAATCTTTGTGTCCTTTTCCATAAGCACTAAAAAGCTTTTTTTACTTTTTTTAGAAGAAAAGAGTAAATCTCCGTGATTTTTCATTGCCGAAAAGGGATCGGTTGAAACGTGCATTGTATCATCTGATCCCTTCTTAAGGAGAAAGGGTGTTTGAAACTTTCCATTTTTTGCTTTTACAAATTTGTTGTTACTGGAACTGATAAATTCAAAAGACCCTCCATTTTGTCCAGCCGGGAACATGTGTATATTGCCATTTTTGCTAACTTGCAGATTTTGCCTTTTAAATAGATTCATCCAGTGATTTTTTTTAACGCCTTTTGCTGAGAAAAACTTATCGAGTTTTTTTATGGAGTCACTACTATTGGCTCTATCCGCTCTTGGTACATAAAATGATCTATAGCCTACTTTGGATACTCCAAAATTCTTTTCAAGCGTCTTTAAATTTTTGTTACCTGTAATTTCACTTATAGCGCCAATAAAGGTTGTTTGTTTGTAGGCCGCTACAAAGTCAATTAGATTGCCTCTTGTGTTGTTTTTGTTGTTAATCCATTCATAGCTTGAAAGTTCAACGTAGGCACGGCCTTTCAAGGAGGCTTTGCCGTCTTTATCAAAATTAAGATCTATTTTGTTGTTTTTGCAATAGCTTAAAATGTTTGAAAATCGTGCATCATCTAATACTTGTTTGGACAGTAAACTGTTCTTCAGGGCTTTTTCAGATGGGTGCGTATAGCGATTATCTCTTCTCTTGGTATGAGATTTATCATTTAACCTGTGCTGCTTTTGGTAATCATCATAACTCAATCTTAGCTTGCTTAAATCTTTAGCAGCTTTCGAGATAGTTTTACTATTTTCTTCAAACGTATTTGCCAGTCCACTTTTTGTATAACTCGTACCGATTTTTCGACCACGTTTGCCTTTATTCTTGCCTGGATAAAAAAAACTAATGTTTTTATTCTCTAACCTAACATTGATGTTGAAAGCGTTTAAGATGCCAATAAACTCATCAAAGCTTGTTGCATATTTTTTTGAAAAATCAAGCTTTTGGACTAAATCAACTATCCATGAATTGCCACCTCTTCTATATATTTGCTTTACACTTTCCGGAAGCTTTGCTGTTTTAGTGTTAGCTTTTTCTATAATATGATCTAAACCAATAGCCTTACATAACTTATCACTTGTATCTCTAAGTTTTTGAAGCTCAGGTAGCTTGCCTCGTATCTTTTTGCCAGTTTCAATATTTACAGAATTTAAAACTATATGGTTATGGGTTTTTTCTGTATTAGTGTGCGTAATGACAATAAAATCATGCCTTGGGAAGATACTTTCAACAAGTTTTTTACCAAGCTCATTTGCTTCATCTATATTTAGACTTTTGCTATCACCTTCAGAAAAGCTCTGAATGATATGATAGGCTTCAACTTTTCCTTTGCTGCTGTGAAACTCGGCTAATTCCCTAAATTGATCTTTAAAGTTATCTGGATCAATTCCGTTTGTTGATATACTTTGATTTGGTTCTTTTTCTTTTTCAAAATATGATTCTAAATTATCCAAATGATCTCCTTTTATTGAATACCATTTAACGTACGCCATCGCTACCTAATGCGAATGAAGTAAGCTTTGACAAGTGTCGTTTTATATCTTCAAGTTGTGGGGTGAAGCCCTCTCTGAAACCACCGTTTAGTGATTTTGCAATTTGATTTACATTACTTCCAATTCTTCTTAATTCTAAGTAGATATTTTTAACATCTTCCTTTTTAAAGGGGGATCGTTTCACAGCTCCACAAAAGTAGTTTTCCTTTAGAAGAGTTTGAATGTTTTTTCCTGTGTAAAGTGTGTCTTTTAATATACGTTTATATTCATTTTCTGTAAGTCTAACGTAGGCGGCTAGCCTTGATCTTTGTAGTTTGTTTTTTTTGTAAGTTTCTTGCATGTTTTCTCCTTGTTAGTTTTTGAATGCTGAGAGCAGGCCCTTTAAGAGATTCCCAATAAAACTACCTATTTCTTCTGCTGAATCGGAGTCATCACTAAGGATTGTATCTTCTATATCTTCCGTTGAAGCATCTAGATTTGAGATTGCATTATTTAGATCTTCAGTTACTTTAATTATATTAATTTCCATTGTTTTCTCCTTTTACAAGTTTGATTAACATTTTATTTGAGGCCTTGATTGATTTTAGACTTTTTTTAAAATCTGATTCTTTTATCTTTGATGAATTTTTTTCTATGATGTTTAAGATGTTATTTTGTTTACTTAGTGCTCTCATTATTTTTCTGTCTCTGATGTTGTTTGTTGCACATGATGAAGTAGTTGAGATGAGGAGTAGTAATATTGTTTTTTGTATGATTTTCTTTTTTATATTTTTGTTGAGTAGCGTTTGTAGTTGATTATTTTTCATTATGTTGTTCCTTTTTGTTTGTAGTTTTGTTAGTTATGTCGTTTTGCAAGCATGGCACTTGCTAGCGCAGTACCCAAAAAAAAGCCTAGTCTTTTTTTTGCTTGTTGAGGGCAAGCCCCCAAACCCCCGGAAGAGGAGGACCTCGAGATGGTCCGCCCAGAAAAATACTGCAAGAAAAAAACACAATTTCAATATCCAAGCTTAATACTTTAGATTCCGAATTTTGTGTTAACAGTTTGAACTTCATACTATTGCCCCTGCGACTTTGGGTCCCTTGTCAACAACTTCGTTCACGAAATCTGGAGTACTTTCACCACTTGTATCCCTTAGAATAGGAACTAGTTGCCAAGCGAGTAAAGCTGTTGGTAGTGGACCTACAAGCAATTGAATCCAGCTATAAACTGAGAAAAAATAATACATTCTTGTGGTAATAAGCTGGCTTGAAAACATAGAAATACCGTCACCGAGGTTTCCAAAGGCATCTAATGTTTGAGATGAAATGGCAATAGAGGTCATCACATGGTAAAGTAGACTCCATATTGGAGCCCAAAGAAGTACAGAGGTGTAGACTGCAAACCAATAAACAATGATCTTCCAGTTGCCGGCAATAATGAAGAAAACAAGAAAAGGAAAAACAGCAATTAAGGCTAATTTTATAAATCCTGCTATGTGGGGAGCCCTTTGTAAATCTTCACTAAATTCTTGTGAACGTTTAGCGGCCTGAGCTGCTCCGTGAAGCTTACTTAATCCAAATGCCGATAAAATACCGTCCCAGGAAACCGCTCGGTTAAGATATTGAAATATCTTTCCACCAGTTGTCGGCAGCTGCGAGCCTTTGTGGACCCCCATAATGCTTTCTCGTTTGTCTAAGTAATGATTAGCTAATGCTTGAGAGGCATAGATGTTTTTGATCTTCTCTGAGTTAAACATTCGTCTACCATGCACACCAATATGTTGCTCCAGCGGCTCAACTCTTTGTTCAGCATAAGTGCTCATATGGCTTGACACTTCTTGCTTTAAATCAAGACAAGTTATCTGCTCATCAGCATAAAGATCAAGTTTGATTGACCTAAATATTTGGTCCACTTCAGGACTTGGATTATAAAGAAAACTTAAAACATTTTTCTCATTCTTCTCAATAAGTGGAAGTGCTTTATCAAGACATTCATTTGTGTAAAATGAAATTTTTTCTTTTAAATCGGCATCATCAATTTGTGCAGAGCCTGCAAACATAATGGCCTTATAGAAAAAATTTGGTGCTTCAAGCTGTGAATTTGTTGTCGAAAATAAGTGATCAATAACCTTGTTAAGATATGAGGATATTTCGCTAGAAGTTCTTGATAATATATCAAAGACAAAGCTGACCTTGTAGCTTTTTTCAACTTGTGGAAGTTTTCTTTCTACATAACCATTCTCATGCCAGCTAACGCTATCATAACTTTTTACTTGAGATTTTGTCTGGACCTTTAAAAGGGCCATTCCTAAAAATAAGCAAAGTCCTATTTTAAAAAATACAGCCAGCGGTAAATTTCGTTTGCGAATTAGAGCTGCTGGCATGTACCTACTAAAATATTTTACTGCTGTTACAAAAAACATCGTCCCAAAAATCATCAACGCAAGAGCCATAAAAACCTTGTGAGAAGTGATAAACTCAATGAACGTTGAATGCAGAGAAAGTCCGATATATTGGTAAAGAGCCTCATAGGCTGTATTTGTGTACATCTATACCTCTACTTTCCTACCGGCACATAATGCCATCAGCACAGTCAAATAATGATTCATGGTTTTGCCTGTTATTGTTGTGGGCATTATCAAGATCTAGGACTTCTTGAGTCGCCTTTGATTGATATTTCTTACCTTGGCTGTTTATCAAATACAGAGCTTGATTTAGGGGAATATTTTTTTGCTTTTGAAGCGAGATAGTAACTTCGACTTGATCTTTTAAAGCTTTTCGCTTTCTCTCAAGCTCGAGTCGTCGGTTGTCTGGAAGATGTGGATTTTGTAGCGATGTAGTTAAAACATCTAGGCTATTATTCATATCTTCTGAGAATCTGCTCATAGCAATAGCATCAGATAGTTTTTTACAGGCGGCAGCCCGTTGTCTATAAGGTAAGTAAAGCAGCGATCTAATTGTTTGACGATCAAGAACGACGCTTTGTTCATCTCCTGTAACCGCAGCAATTTGTTTGTTGGAGATTTTACGCTCTAAATTTAATCTCCCAGTTTCGCCAGATAACTTTTGTACAAGCTCATCACAGAGCTTAGTCTTTACTAAACGTTCAAGTGAAAGTAGGTGTGTTCTGGGAGTTGTGGGAATCTTCTTTTCTCCAAAATCTACAGAGATATTGCCTTTTGAAATCACTGTATCGCCAACAAAGCTTTTTAGCAGCGATAATGTCTTCTTAGCTTTTTTTCCCTCAAAGCCAGCCCATTTAGCAGAAGATTCAAGAAGCCTATTTTCTGTAACCTTTCCATTGGAGTCTCCGCTCCAGCTAGCAAGATCCATGTCCCAATGATTCTGACAAGATTCCATTGCAGATTCTAAATCGCCGCCATTTTGCTTGATTTTTCTTCTTACGCAGCCTTGTCTTTCTTGATAGAAGTCTTCCGATCTTTTATCGGTGTATTTGTCAATCAAGGCGCATTGATCAAGCCTCATGTCTGATAAGAAATGGGCTTTAGTTTGTCCATGTTTTAAGATCGCGCACCAGGTAGGACTAAAATAGCAAGTAAGAAGCATAGGAGATGCTGCAATAATATCCTTGCCCATATTTTCGAAATATTTGGCATCTAAGACATTTTTGAAGGTATGTTTTAAAGTGCTTTTAAAATCTACTTTTCCGCAGTCAGATCCAATGGCTAAATCAATTCCAAGATCAATCACTCTGAAATTGTCAAAAACTGGATCTGAATTTTTTCCATGACTACCATATAAGTAATCTGATGGAGAAAAGGAACTAGAGTTCTTATAGCTGATATCTTTTGCCATTAGCATCTGCTGAGAAAAAATAATTGTGATCAAATAAATTACAATTTTCATTTAGGCTCCTTCGGGAAATTTTTGAACAAGGTATTCAAGAGTCTTCCACTTATCGTGCTTGAATTTGCCAAGTGTTTTGCTTAAAAGGTGAGCATCTTTGGCGTTGGTTGGTGCTAGCCATCTATCAAAAGGTGTTTGAACTGATTTAAAAGCGCCTTTTTTACGCTTGTTCTTATTGAAATAATAAACATCCGTATGTGAGCCTTTTTTTAGTTCAAGTGAATTTAAGATTTGAATATCAGCCTCGTTGAACATATTGGAATTTTTGGCCAGAAAATCAACATTCTCAGGACTCATTCGTAAAAAGATAAAATTATCAGCTACACCCCAAAAAGCCTGTCCAACTTCCAGATCAAAGTAGTTTTGAGGCCTGGGAGTGAGCGCTATAATCCAGCAACCAAGCTTTCTCATTCGCTCAGCCATGTCTATGGCAAAATCTCTCATCATGGGATTATTGCGACCAAGCATTGCAAACTCTTCAAAAACTACAAAACTTGTGCGACCTCTATTTTGCGGAAGCCTAATTATACGTCTAATCTCCTCTGTAACAGCCATGGTCAATAGGCTTTGCAGAATCTTATCGCTTTCAATAGAATCTAGATCATAAATATAAAAAAGCTTTTCCTCTCCTGGATGATTTTGCTTTAAACTTCCTTTAAAGAACTTGGCATAAATACCATCTCCATAAAATGGACGGAGCTTCTCTGCTAAAGATCTAATTAATTCTCTAAAACCCTCACTTTGTCCTTCCGTTAGTCCTGATAGAGCGTCAATAAAATCATCCATATTTATTTCAATCTCACCAAGCTCCTCATCGTTAACAATTTCGCCATCGACATACTGGGCATTGTTTTGAATGCTCTTTGTTTTATAGGCCTCTCTTAGGGCCTTTGTGATGGCAGACCTGTGCTCACTTTCTATAGAAAAAGTCTCAGAACTGAGTTTAATTGCCAGCAAAATAAAATTTGTAAGAAAAGAAATCTTTTCTTCATCAAACACGCCTCTAAATGGAGAAAAAGGAATGTCCTTGTTGCGATCAAATACCGTTACATCACTATCAAAATATTCTGCTAGCGCTGTATAGCTTGATCCTTTATCAACCACGAAAACAAGAGGTTCTTTTTCTTTGGGAAATGCTTTTTTAACTGAACAGATCCAGTCATTAACAAAGCAGCTTTTTCCACTACCTGAGTCTGCTAGAATCACTGTATGATTTGAAGTCTCGTTCTCAAGTAGTGAAAATGGCACAAGATTATTCTCTCTTGATAAATGAAGTGAAATTGGATTTTTAAATCCTTTAAAGGAATCAAAAATAGGTAAGAAACTACAAGCATCAGAAGCTAGAATTTTAAAATACCTAGATGAGGAAAGATCAGCATCAGGGGTGTAGTTTAGAGGCAAGGTATTAAGACATAAGCCTAGTCCAATATCGTCTTCTACAATGACCTCACAATCGAACTTATTGTGAAAGACGCTAACAACTCTTCTAATCTTCTCTTCTAATTCATCGTCACTTTCTCCCTCAATAACCACGCTAATAGTTAAATGAACGCAGCTATCTCCTCTTGCAATTTTTTCCTGTACATCATCAATCTCTTCTTTTTGAATTTTGGCATAGGCACTTGGAGTGTTTTCTAGAAAAAATGATTTTAGACCTAAAAACTTCTCAATTTTGTTTTTTGGAGGAAAACTAAAATTTAGATTTAAAGAAAAAGGAAAATCAAGCTCAAGAAAGTAGGCCGGCGCTCCCGGATAAGTGAACTGAGGCGCTTTAACCGAAATTGTCTTAGTTTTTAACCCCTCTCTTTCAATGCCGCTATAATCAAGTGTTGGGAAATTAAAGATTACTTGCTCTGAAATTGGTGAGTTAGCAGCATAATTTGCAAAAGGTCTTTTGTAGTAAGTTTTAGGATTGAAAAACTTTCTTAGAAAATCAACTAAATTATCTGCCTCTAAACGCTTTAGCTTAAGTCCAGAATCAAGTTCGAGCACCTTAAGGGATTCATCAAATTTTTTGGCTTCACGTATGAAATTCACGGTTTCTGCTTTGAGTTCTTTATTTCCTTTTGACTTGAGCGATAGAAGGGAAAAAGAACTTTTTTGCTTTGGAAAATACCTAACAGATAAATAACATTTTCTCACGTAAGGATAGTTTGAATTTTTCTTAAATGATTTTATTTTTTCCTTGTAAAGATATTTAGAAACCTCATTTCCACCTTTAAAAGAATCTTCAAGATTCTTCCATTTTTTATCAAGCGTTGAGAGTTTGCTTTGGTCAAAATATACTTGAAGTACAAATTGCTCACTTAATCGCATCCAATTCTTTAAATCAGATAGCTTTGAGATTATGTCTTTTGCTTGCTCGGATTCATGCTCGAGTAAATCTATTTCAAAAACAGCACCTAATGATCCATCTTTTTGAACAAAAATCTTTTTTTCTTCGTAGTATTCATCATAGGGTAGTAATTTGCTTAGAGACTTTGGCCTCTTAAACAATAAATCGGTGTAGCAAGATCTTTTAGACAAAAGATTACTTAGTATTTCTGGTTCCTTCAAAATGTCTCCGTTTCTATTTTGATGTTAAAAATTTAAAATAATTTTACTTATTTGATTGCGTTTCTAAGACCTTTTTTAGGATTTTTGTATTTCCAGCTTGAAGGATTCACAACTGTTCTAATCCATCCTCCTAAGAAATAATCCTTAGTGGAGGTCTCATGAGGATATATTAAAATATCAGTTGTTAGTGACTGTGAAAAATGTGGGCTTTTCTCGGAGCTGATAAAAAAATCCTCTCCTGGCATTTGATGGTAATTTGCACTTTGATCTAACATCTTATTATCTGCCTCTTTATTAGTGGCACATGATGAAAGTAAAGTAAGACTAGTTATTAACGCGGCTAATGTAGGTAAACGCATGGTTAGCTCCTTTCTTGGCTTTTTTAAAAAATGAACGTGGCAATGAAACTCGATCAAGCATGACAACCCAAACGGCTCTGCCTGATTCGATTCGGACAGAAGGTAATAAGCCTTGGGCCTGTTTTAAGTACCACTGAGTAACCAGCCCAGCAGCGTTGCTGGCTCCACCAGCAGCTAGATGTTTCGTCTGGCTGCCTGTTAAAATAGAGGTTGCTCCGCCGCCAGTGTTTAGCTGCGTTGTTGTTTGAGCCATCTGAATAGATTTTCCAACACCTTCTACCACTGATGATAAAAAGGCCATTGATGCAACTCGGCCTTGTTTTGATCTGACTTTGCCAGAAAGACCAAAGCCATTGTCTTTAGCTCCTGAGATATAGCCATTGACCTTACGTTCAAACATTTCACCTCTTTTAGAAACGCAACTGATCTTCTGTGCCTGCATATTCACAGATTCAGTACTAAGATTTCCTTGAGCCTTCATAATCATAAAGCAGCCAGATAAATCTATTCTGAAATCATTGGGCGCAACATAGGCATAATTAAGCTGAACTAGGGATGGATAAGATTTTCCTTGAGGAGCATCCACTCCTGTCATTACAACGCCTTTAACAAAAGATCCCGATGGCAAGGTAATTTCATACTTCTTATTCTTTTTGATTTTTTTGACTGGAAAGCTGACAATACGTTTACCGAGTTTCTTTCTTCGCTTATAGCTCGATTTGCTTGTTTTTCTCTTGCTAGCAATAATGACTCTACTTGACAAAGGAAGGTTAAGAGCCTCACTTCTTTGCAAGTTATCAGTCCTAATTGGCTTTGGATAAACTGATTGATCTATAAGAGAATTATTGTCAGCTGGCAATTGCTGAGATTCCTTGTCCCTTTTTGGTGCTCCGTTTTCTTCTAACGTCTTAAGTCTTTCCGAAAGACTACCAATAAAGACTTTAAGTTCTTTATTTTCTTTTTTAAGCGAGTTAAGTTTATTTGATAATATACTTTCCTTTCTTTTGTAAAACGATTCATTGCCGCTTAGAACCCTCCTGCTTTGAAATTCTGAATTTTTAATATCTAAGATTTTTGTCGCTCTTTGTTCCTTTAATTTACTAAAAGAATAAATTGCGAGAATACTAATCACAATTATCGAGATAATTGAAGCTTGCTTATTACCTTTGTAAAAATAAGATACTTTGCCTAAGCTTGGAGTTAGTGACAGAACTATTTTTGTTAGAGCGGGCTTTATTCTATATTCTCTCATTGTCCACTTTCTTTTTTATCTGCAAGTAAGGCCGCTGGAATCAACAAACGAGTATGATGAGAAGTTGGCTTGGCCACTACCCGTAAATACGTTTCGCTTCCAGGGCTGTTTCTTGGGCTCAGATTTTTTTGATCTATTTGCCCTAGAACTGCCAGATTGGGGTTTCCAATTCCAAGTTTTGTTAAGTCAATTTTGTACTTCTTGGATTTAGAGCGATTTCTTAATTTTATGACATAGCCATTAAACTTCGGACCTGTGAAGACTCTAAGAAGTCTTGCCTCAACATTCCAAATCCCTGTTTTAAGTTTTTTGTTAAGAGCTTGTTTCTTATACCCAACAATTTGATCTTGTCTAATCATTGCTTTCATCAAATCTAGATCAGTAATATCTACTCCGATCTTTAAGTTGTTATCAAGATTGTACAAACTCTGCTTGCTTCTAAAATCATATAAACCATCAGTCTTCTCTTTAATCCTTTCTGTAACGATAATGATTTTAAGATTTAATACAGATCCATTGGCCAAAATAAAATGAAGGTGGCTAGTTCCTCGTTTAAAATAAGGCTTTAACGATAGTAATGAATAGTCTTGCTCCACTTCATCGGCAGGAACAATCTCAAAGCGTTGTGCTTCACTGATGGTTTTAACTTCAGAATCAAACTTTAGTATTGTTGGCATTCCATATAAAACTGTTATGGTTTCTGTTTCAGTTCCGTAATGAATGACTTTAGCCTCAATGCTCTCACTAATGAGAGCAAGAGTTAGTAAAAAAATGAATTGCTTAAAAAGTACCACTTATTATCTCCTTAATTGTTCAATATGTTAAAATAATTGTTTAAAATTAAAGAATTAATCGACATGCTCAACCAAGCCTGCTTTTCCGTTTTTACCAGGACCATGTTTACTTCCTCCGCCGCCAGTACCACCCAAAACTCGGGTGTTAAAGACGCCTCTAGTTAGGTCTTTGACTTCAATTTCTATGAATCCACCAGAACCACCAGATCGAGCATAATGATTTGTAGTTGAGGCATGACCTCCATGTTCGCCAGAAGTATTAACGGATAAATCACCAACAAGACTATTGGCTTCAATTCTAATATCACATCCATCATGCCCGTCTTGACCACGAGGAGCTCTTAAGCCAGAGAACTCACATTTGAGTAATGCATATTCATTTTGATTGGTGGTGATTCTGTTAGCTGAAAAGAGAAAAGAATCGACATTATCAATTATATAGGTAGTATTTGCCGCAAAATTAACTCTATTTGCTACTAACTCGTCATTGACTATGTACTGTGAATAGTTTTTGACTAATTCTGAGTGTTTATATTCTCTATTCCCTCTAAAACTAATATCGATTGGTACTTCGATTTGATATTCTTGGAATGAACCATCTTTGTTTTCTATTTCAAGAGTGTACGGAGAATAGTGAAAATTCAGATTTTTAAAAACTACTGTTTTTAAATTTGAATTTAAAGTTTTAGAAACATTATTAATTCCTCCAGGCCTTGTTGAGTTTTCTGAAGCACTAAGTCTAGTTTTTCGCTCTCCAAGCAGTACTTTATTTGACTGAACTGAAACCTTGATTTCATAGTTATTTAAAGCAACGGTTTCGACAAGCTGAAAACTAGCTTTTAGATCAAACAAATTTACTTGCTTAGGTTTTGTTAAAGATGGTTTTATTACTTTTGGCTTGGGAATTGGTTTAGTTGTTTTGCTGACATTTTTTGAAGGACCTGATTTGCAGGCACTTGCAAAAATTAATCCTACGAGTAAAAGGCTTTGTATGTATTGTAATTTAGTCATTTATTTATTTCTCCTATTGTTTTTTAGTTTTTTGATTAGCTTTCTTCTGTCGTTGAATTTTTTGGCTTTTCGATCTTTTAGCTCATTGATTTGCAGATACCACCTTTGACCATCTTGTGGTGATGTTAAGGATAGATTCATGGTAACTATTTTATCTTCAAAACCTACATAGTCTTTCTCCGAATAAAGCTCAGAGCGCACAAGAGCTTTTAAAAGATAGTTACCTTGCTCATCAGTTACGATTTCTTTTTCTTCAATTGTTGAGATTTGAGAAATTGAGTTTTCACGTACCTGTCTAATCCAATCATCAGTTTCAATTTCAAATCTAATTTTAAAAGATGGTGACATGTATTTAGTGAGCTGCTTATAGTTCTTTTCGATATTTCTTGAATCAAATGTATTTAGCAATCCTATGAAGCTCTCTACTGCGTCTTCAACATAATCGTCGGGGACACTTTGAGGAGAGACTTTAGTAAAGCTCTGAACACCTGGAGCTAAAATATATTCTTTTTCCCGAAGTTTATTATAAAGTCCCTTAATCTCTAATCGATTGGCGACATAATGAGTTCCCAGCAGTACTAGTAAGACAATAACAATTTGTTTTAAAGCCCATTTTTCTTTAAGTAGTGCTGACTTATAACAAATATATTGAGGTAAAACTCTTAAGTCGACGCCCTCATAGACGCCAGCAGGTGGAGTCTGCACTTTTGCCGCTGTGATTCCTTTCTCAATTGATCCAATCATCGATTTCTCCCATTTCTTAACTCGATGATTTATTTTCTGTAGAAACTTTTGGAAATGATAAACCAAAGTTTTCCATGATAGTCGTAACGTACTTAAGAGGTTTGACAAAAGAGATGACCACTTTGTGGATAAAGTATTTGCCATCTTTTGAAAGCTCAGTGTACATTTCGATATTAGGTTGATATTTGCCATATTCTTTCCTTTTCTCATTTTTGTTGTTTACTGTTTGTTCTTCTTTTTTTTGCATATTTTCTCCTTCTGCATTTTATTAATCTGAAAATTTTTTCCTACCTTCAGGGTTAACTAGTCCTGGTAGGGAAATATTGAAGTTTTTATATGGCCAATGATAAAATATCCCCTTATTGGTTTTTTTCTTTATTTGTGGAACAAAGACGCAGAAAATCAATAAAAGTAAAAGCATGCTTCCCCAGGAATAAAAAATCACACCAAATATAAGTATTATGGCTAGCCCGATAAAGGCATCTCCCAAGTTAATCATGTTAAAAATTTTTATTGGAGAATCAAGTGTCTGTGAAACTTTCCTTCCAAATTTTAATTTTAACGAATCGTAATTATGCATAATTTATAAATCCTTAATTAAACAGTCCGCCGCCACCAGATATGGAGAAGATGTTTTTCACCCAGATGTTGGCTGTTCCAAAAATAATAGCTGAAATGATAGAAATAATTGCGATTCCGAACTTCTGTTCTTTTAAAGCCCAGCCACACGAAAGAATGGCAATCCCTGCAAATATCCTAGCTCCCCAAACAAAAAGTGCAGTATCTAATATTCTTAATAGCGTTCCTGCTGCAGCTAATTCATCAGAAGCGTCAGCTCCAGGTAGTTTGGGACCTGCAAAGGCCATGTTTTGAAGAAAGAAGTAGAAACCAATGACTAAAATAAAATATAGTAAGGGTTTTAATGGGGGACCCATAAAAGAGTTGAGGTTAAAAGTTTTTAGTGTCATGTAAATGTTCTCCTGTTTTGTTTGTAAAAGGTGTTCGCTTTTAAAAAAGCATTGATTTAAGTTCTAATAATTTTGTCGCTACCTTTTGTTGTTAATAGATGAAAAAATACTCTCTACTGTTTGAAAACCTGGCAGCTTGAATACAATTTTATTTTTCAAATCTCCTATAAGTAATGTTGGTGTGCTCTTTATTCCTTGTTTTTTTACTTCCTCTCTTGATGCTGGGGTGACGGGTATTCGAAGGTCTTCAAATCCTTTAAGCCTTTTATCAACTTGCTTAGCCTCTACAAAAAATCCCATTTGTTGTAATCTGTTCATTGTTTGGTACATTCTCTTGCAATGAGGACATTTAGAATCAAAGTAGAATCTAAAACGATATTCTTTTCTGTCTGGTGGTATCTTTTTTAAAGAGGTAACTTTATTTGCAATGATATCTTTTTCTGAAGGCTTTAACTGAGTATTTTTTGCAACATATTCTTTTATTCGGTTTTGTAACCTAGTTGAAAGTTTGTTTTTTAAAGCAATATAGTCAAACCAATGTTTAATATTCTTGTCTGAAGGATTTCTAACAAGCTCTAAAAATGGCTTAGGTGGTATGTGATTGCCTTCTTTAAAGAACTCGTCATTCTTAGGGCTTTGATAATCTTTCCATGAAAATTTCTTTTCTGTGAAACCCTTTAGTTTCTTAGTTTGAGTTTCGTCTTTTTTGGGTTCTTTAATGTTTTTTGACTTAAGCTTTTCCTGCTTCTTTTCTGCTTGCCAATACTTAATTTCACCATCATAGATACCAGATGAAAAAATATTTAATGAATTAAGCGTTAGCACCAGGTAAAAGTAAAAATTCATAATCTTAAGACCTCCTCTTTTTCTATTAATCCTGTCTGGTGAAGATTAACTGCTATGGATTTAAGATCCTGGGCTGGCTTAATGCCTTTTTTAAAGTAGTTGTTTATCTCAACTGTATTTAGAGATTCTAAAATTGGTACGCGTCCGATAATTCCATTAATACATTTCTTGCAACCATTACTGTTCCTAAGTCTTTGATGATTCGAAGAAGTTTTAGTAGAACAAGAAGGGCATAGCTTTTTAAGAAGCCTTTGGGCACCTGAATATCTCATTGTTGAATAAATTAAATGCTCTTCAACTCCAAGACCCTTTAAGCGTTCAATAACGTCAATCGCGCTATTGGAGTGAAGTGTCGATATGACAATGTGGCCTGTGGAAGCTGCCTGAAAACAGAGTCTAGCAGTTTCCTGGTCCCTAATTTCCCCAATGAGTATTATATCTGGATCTTGCCTTAAAAATGCTCGAAGCCCAGCTGCAAAGCTCATTCGTCCACTAACGTGAACTTGATTAATACCTTCAAGTCTATACTCAACTGGATCTTCTAGTGTCGAGATGTTTACGCTTTCTTTGTTAAGAGAGCTTATTAAACTATAAAGAGTTGTTGTCTTGCCGCTGCCAGTCGGCCCCGATATTATAATTACTCCACTACTAAATTTACTGGCCTCTAAAAGTTTATTAACTGCTTCACTTGAAAGGCCAGTTTTATTAAGATCAAAGCTTCTATCGTAATCAAGAATTCTAAGAACAATTTTAGAGTTAGTAATCATGGGTGTATAATTAACTCGAACATCAAAATTATGTTCAGGAAAACTTGCTCTAGAATCTTGCGAGATATCTCGCACCGAAGGGTCTAGCTTTACTTTTCTAAAAACTGTATTAATAAAAATATCACGATGATTCTTAGTTAAGTTTTTATATAATTTTAGCTCACCAAGAATTCTCAGCCTGACTTGTAGTCCATCGTCTTTTGATTCAATGTGAATATCACTTGCCGAGCTACGCTTTGCCTCAACTAATAAATCATCAAAAAATGATTCAAAAGGACTTTGTTTTACTACCTCTACATCATGATTGTTTTTATTCTTTCTTAAACATTCAAAAAAGTTTCTATTATATTTCTTAAAAAGAGAATTAAATATTTTTCGATCAATAATGTGTAGTTTGGTTACTAAGCCAGTTTTTGATTTAATATTCTTAATTAGCTGGTCATCAAAACGTGTTGATAAAATTGTAATGCTTGAGCTTGATTTTTTATAAATTAAAATCTTTTGCTCAAAAAATAGTTTTTTCTCGTCTTGATTTAAATTGTTAGCGCTGAGGATTTTTTCTAATTCTATTCTTGAAATATCTAATTTTGAGTTTAAGAATTCTTTTAATCTAAGATTGAGTTTCGCCTCATCTATTTTCCCTAGATCCTTTAGTAATCTTCCAATACGCTCTTTATGAAATTTTTGCGAGCAAAGCGCTTCTTCAATGTCTAAAGCCTTAATGTCGCCTTTTGATAACAGGTATTCGCCAAATTTCATCATCATAGACCTTGGCAAACGCCTTTCATTACAGCAATCATGGCAAGCGCAGAAGCTACTTCTGCCCAATCTTTTACACATGAAACTTTTTTCCAGGTGGCAAAGAGGAAATCCTTGTTTCTGCCCTTACTAACTCTTTTGAGCTCACTAACCCCTTTGGTGTTTTGAAGTATTGGGGTGTGTTCAAATTGCTTAAAACAAGAAGAGTATTGCGGATAACTCATCTGCCATTTTTCATCTGAGTTACTTGGAACAGTATTAAATACTTCATTACCAAGGCTTTTCATTCTCGAGGCAATCATAAGTGCGCCTTGTACCTGATTCTCACCATGGTGAGTTCCATAGCGAGGATAAAAAAAGCCCCAAGGTGTGCATGCTGCATGTAAGGAGGGCGGAAACTTCTTCATGTAAGTTTTGGGCATGCTACACCCAGGGTAAGTTGGATAGGAAACCGCTTTATGGGGCTTTACAATAGCCCCTTTGATTAGACAGGCCTTGGGAGAGCTGGCCCATGCCAGGTGAAGCGGCTGATATCTATCGCCGCTTCCTGTTTTCCAATGAGTGTCAATGTGCTCGCTTTGAGCATCGAAGCAGTATTTATCCATCTCAGTACCTCCGCATGGAAGCATGTCAAAGACGTAGCTGCTTAAAGGCACCGTCAATATGTGTGATTGATAACTAAAGGCTCCGTTATCTGATTCGGCTCCGAACATGGACTCTTTGCCAAGCTGAAGAGCTGTTCCTGGCAACGATCCAAAAAATGTTTTATTCTTATTTGTTACAACCTCAATGAATTTTGTTGGTACATAATAAGAAATTTTTGCACAAGGCCTTGGAGGCCAGCTACCGCAAATAGCTGGCGCTACCTTAAAATTAAGACAAGACATGAATTTAGAGGATTTAACCAGCGTGCAAACATTGGGAAACATGGCCATGGCCGATTGTGAAATAAGCAACAATGCGAAGCAGAGTATTTTGCTTTTTAGTGCATCAAGAACATCTTTATGCGGAGTCGCTTTGTTTTTAAGAAAATGAGGCTTTAAAAGTAGCTTTGTTATATAGGTTTGAACACCGTCATATATCTGTGCGTAGCTTTCAAAGGTCTTGAGACTTGAAAATTCTTTTCCCGTTAAAATATCTTCTTTTTGTTTTGAGGTGCTATAGGATTCTGAAATATTAGCGTCTTTGATATCGAAACCACCCAGCATAAGATTTCTCTCTGCCTTTTGGGATAATTCTGAAATTGAGTGCGAAACCTTTTCTACATCTTCTTTGCCAGCGAGTTCTTTAAAGTTTTTAATGGTCTCTAGATCTGATGAGTGATTTAGAATTCTAGTTCTGAAATTTTGAAATAGCTCCTTTGCTGACTTGTCAGAACCAATAGAATTTTGAAGAGAGATTAAACTCTGGGTGGCTACAATTGTGATAGCGTTAGCTTCACGTGATTTTGCCATAAACCTTTCATCTCCAAGAGAGGAGCCGGCGGCAGTTGTGACGACGTCCTGGTACTCATCAATAAGAATTAGTGCGAAATTTCTCTTGTCTCTTGTTTTACTTTTAAGCCTTGAAAGCAAAGATTTTTGAAAATGGAGCTTTATAAAGGTCCCCATGGACTTGGCAAGAGCGTCATTACTGATGTCAAATAATAAAATTTTTCTTTTATCTATAATTTCATCCATAGACTTAATAGTTAACCCGTCTTTTGGAGGGCAAAAAATTTTACTAGCGCCGAATTCTTGGAACTGATTTAAGAAAGCAGTTGATGTTGCCAATATCCCAGACTTAACTTTTTCATCAAATTGCTCAAACTCGCTTGCGAAAAAGTCTCTTGCACAGCTAATATTAAATTTTTCTTCTTCATCAAAGCTATCGTCTCGAAGCTTTTCGCCAAGAATTTTTGAATAATCCTTAGTCGCTGTATTGATCATTGTTTTGTAAAGATCTTTAAGCGTGTAATAGTCTAAAGTAGCGGCGCAAATAACCAGAGAGTTTTTTATTAAATTGTATGAAGAAATGTCCCAAAAGGGAGAGCTGCCACTTTTTCCTAAAAAGTTTAAAGAGGCTGATTTGACCATGTCAGCTGCTTCTAAAAATTTCCCATTCTTAAGGGCCCTTGGAAAAAAAATCGGATTGAATGTCTCTTTGCCTTCAAGACACATATGAACAATTGACTTTTCTTTTCCATTTTTAAGTGCAATTTTCTGTGCAATGGGAATAAAGGTGTTTTTGGGGTCAATAGCTAAAACGGCTGGGTGAAAAGTAAAGTTAGCTAAGATTTGTTCGAAATAGGGCAATATTGTTCCCTGGGATTTTCCTGAGCCAATAGAGCCTGTAATTAAGATGTTTCCTGTCAGTGCTTTTTTGTTTAACACCACCCAAGAAGGCTTAAGGGGGCTGTCAAAGTCATTAATGGCTTTTCTCATGCTGAAGCCTCACCAATTGATCCCAGTACTATAGAATCAACTGTCTTTGGAAACGCAGGCAATTTGTCTGGATTAACTAATTTAGTGAGTAGATTAGATTTTAAGATATTATAAATACGAGTTAGTAAAAATAATGAGCTAGAAAGAATGTTAATCATCATGAAGATTTTAAAATTCTCAGCAAGTTCTTTGTTGACTAGACCTTTTTGAATAAAATCTTCAATATCTACAAAATATTCAAATAAAGTGATGGCAATAATCACAAAAATAGATACTTTTAATGCGCTCATTAAAAAAGCTTTTCCATTAAACATGAATTTATTCTTAAGGTTCCTAATTCTATTACCCTGCTGATTGAGTTTGATAAGCCTTGAGGATATTGTGCAAATGCAGGCGATGTTTATAAATAAGGTAAAGAGAAGGCAACTAAGTAAATTTGGTTTGCTGCTTATGTAATAATAAACATTTTCAAAATAGACTGGAAATCCCATTGGGCCTACGAAAAGTAGAACCAATACTATTAACAGTGTGGCCACCGCTAATGGTATTGGCACGTCTCGATTATTATTTTCTGGCATTTTTGTCTTTCTTTAAAACTTTACTATTTTTGTCTTTAGTGGAGCAAAAGTTTCGTTGGCTTACTAGATTCTTAAGTTTGAAAAGTGCATTTTTGATAGCCGTTCCATTGGTATGTTTTTCAGTTTCAGAAATGACATTTTCAAGGGTTTTAAGATCTTTGATTGTTATAGTACTCATGTTTTACTCCTTTATGCGCAACCTGATTTATCTCGACGAATAAAATAACTTCTCCACATAGGGTGAGTTTCAATTGATTGAAATTTTCCCTGATGAAAAATCCATTTAAAAAATCCGTATTCGAATTCTCTTTTACATGTTTGCTGGAATTCTTTTTGAAGGCGCATGGCCACTTCTTTAATTAGTTCCGTTGTTGTAAAGCTTGTAAAATTATTCATCATTATTACTCTGCGCTAAACAGCTGCTTCTTGAATTCGAAATTTTTTCTCAAAACTCTTTATCACTTCGATCAGCTCTGAATTACTGATCAATTCTTCAATGCTGAGTTTGCCGATTAATTCGTGAAAAATATTTTTAATGTTGTCTATGTATTCGTTTTTCATGTAGGTTCCTTTTAGTTTTTTACAAGAGGGTAATGTTTTAATAAGATCTCGTATTTGTGGGTAGCGAGTTTCTGCTCTAGTTCTGATGTCGTGAATAATAAATCCCATATAGAATTAATTATGTTGAGAGGTATATTCGTTTGAGTTTTGATTTTGTCTTTATTGGGTATGAAAAAGTTTATAATTTCATTGTTTGATTTGTTCTTAATAATCATATTAATGGCTTCCTTTAAGCAATCTGCTTTTGAGCTTCGTCAGATCTTATTGGAGTATCGGGGGATATTTTTTGTTTTCTTCGTCTCGCTTTTGTGAACTTCTCTATGGCTTTGATGACGGATAGTTCACACGTTTCTGATTGTAGAGACTCCATTGCAATCGAGGTCCAGTCGCAGCTGGAGCAGGATTTAGCCTCCACATCTATACAGAAGAGCTTCGATTGACAGTGGGGACAGTTTTCTAAATAATCTAATTTTTCCTTAAAACTTCTTTTGTTTATTGTTTTAAATTTCATGGCACTCCTTCGCATCTGCTTAAAAATATATTTAAGTTTGATTTATTTAAAGCAATCCACGTGCCATGTTTTGCTAGGATGGATTAATTTTTAAGTACATGATTATATTTAAATTTTATTGATTACTCTGTTTGCTGGCAAAATAAAGTATAGAGCTTTTGCTATGGTTATTGTAGAGAAAGTTCTAATAGTAGTGTTTGGGCTATGTTTTTTTCTTGACCTATTGTCCGTGATTTTGCATATTGTGTATCTCTTGAAAAATCAGGCTACTGAGATAGAAAAATATGCAAGTTGAAAAAAATATTGATGTCACTAAGGATAACGGAGCGCTTAGCTTCTCTAAAAAGCTACCTGATGAGTTAACCAATGGGCTTTCCGATATTTCTCTTTGCTATCATCCACGTGTTCTTGTGGTTGATGATGAAGAGCATGTTCATAATCATATTAAGTTAATCATTTCTAAGATTAACGAGAAAAGTCTTATCTGTCCGGGATTAAGATCTACGCACGTATTTTCAATTCAAGAGGCTTTGTCTTTGCTTAAAAGAGAATCTTTTAATTTAATTATTCTTGATAGAGAATTTAAAAATGCAAACGAAGGTGAGATTTCTGATGGAATTGAAGCTATATGTGAGATAAAAAAACTTGCTAAAACTTCGAAAATTCTTATCTACTCCGGAAGGTCTAATTTAGATGGTATTAATGATGCGTTTGCAAATGGTGCTGCTTATTATCTGACTAAAAATGTAGCCTCGTCGGTAATAGCACATAAGCTACATCATTTTCTTTTGTCTATTGATAAAGATTTTCGTCTGAAAAATGTTGATTTGTTTCAAAGCTCTAATTCTCCTAAGAATATTCCCGGCTGCTCTTCAGCCATTAAATACTTTAGATCACAGGCAAGAGAGTTTAGTGAAAACAAAAGCTCTATTTTGCTAGAAGGTGAAACTGGGGTAGGGAAAACTCAGGCGGGAAGATATATTCATTCTTTGTACTCTAGGTATTTTAGATTGGGTAAAAACTCTCCTTTTATTGAATTTTCTGTAAAAGAAATTGCCGACACTTTGCTTGAATCAGAGCTCTTTGGCCACAAAAGAGGTAGTTTTACAGATGCTACCTCTGATAAAATTGGTAAATTGGTAGCGGCCAATGGCGGGATCATATTTTTCGATGAAATTGGAGATGCTAGTCATGCCTTTCAAGACAAAATACTAAAATTTGTTGAAGACAAGTCAGTTATGAGAGTTGGTGACACTAAGAAGGTTGATCTTGATGTTAAGCTTGTCTTTGCTACGAATAAGAATTTACAGAAACTTGTTCAAGAAGGGAAGTTTAGGGAAGATCTCTATTATAGAATCTCAGCGCTTAAATTGGAAATTCCACCTTTAAGAGAGCGCATTGAGGATATTCCTGAAGTCTTTAAAGCTGTTCTGCCTAAAATTGAAAAACAATTAAATTTAAAAGTTAGTGTAGAAAAAATACCTGATTCTTTTTATGAATACTTAAAAACTGTAGATCTAAGTGGAAACTACAGAAGCATTGAAAGTATTGTGATGAACATTTTTTTAATGTTGCCAAAGGACAGGGACAGAAACGTGATTTTTACTCGATGGAAAAAAAATATTCACGGAAATGGCTCCAGCTTCAACAACATGAAGTCTAAAGTATTAACTGAAACAGACTTTAGCAGGAATACAGTTATGAGCTCTTTTCTTGATGATGACTTTATTTCTTTAAAAGAGTTTTTAGAGGCTTCTGAAAAAAAAATAATAATTGAGGCTTTGAAAAAATTTAAAACTAAAACTGATTTATCCAAGTTTTTAGGTATTCATGTTACCAGTTTGTATACAAAATTAAAGAAGCATGGCATTGACTCGGAAAAATTTAAAGCATCAGAAAGTAAATAATTTATATGGGAAATATCAATACTAAATATATAGAAAACACAATGTCTGAGAGTCTTCACGAGCTGAATAAGGCTACCATGATTGCTAGAACTCTAGAAATTAAATGTAGTGACCAGTCGGATAGTGAGCTTGTTAAAGCGATAATTACTATTCATGAAGAGCTTAGAAATTCTTGTGAAAAAATTAATCAATATATAGCCAATAACAAAGGAGAAGAATAATTCATGTCAGAACAAAGTAAAATACCAGAACTTGTAAATGGATTTGTTTCTACGCTCAATCAAATGGGTTATATGACAGCTAAACCAGATCCTATTTCAAAAGAATTCATAGATTATTCAATTCAGGACAATTTGTCTGGATCTATTCTTGATGTCGGAGCGGCTTATGGTGTAGCCACAATCCCCGTTTTGAAGCACAAATTGTCTACTCAAAGGGTTATTGCCCTTGATATTGACCATAGGCACCTTGAATTACTTAAGTCGTCAGCAATAAACCAGGGCTTAGAGGTTGATTCCTTAGAACTTATAACTTCAAAATTCCCTGATGGGAGTGAATTAGATTTACACGTTGGATCTGTGGCTTCAATGCTTATTTGTAGAGTCCTTCATTTCTTTAATGGCGAGTTAGTTGAGCGAAGCTTTAAAAAAGCATATTCACTTCTGCAATCAGGAGCTAAGCTTTTCGTAGTCAATGAAACGCCTTATTTAAATAACTTCAAAGAGTTCATTCCAATTTTTGAAAAAAGAAAAGCCAAGGGTGTAAAATATCCAGGGTATATAGAAGACGTACAAGCAGTTGCGCCAGAGAGAGGTAAAAACCTGCCTAAAACAATTCATTTTTTTGATCCAGACAGTATGAGTGATTTTGCTAAAAATGCTGGTTTTGTAGTTGAAAAAGCAGAATTTATTAACCGCACAGATTTTCCATCCGATTTACGACTTGATGGCAGGGAGTCTGTTGGAATTGTGTGTAGGAAGCCATAGTTGCTAAGTTAGGAATAGTTGAAATGAGACAAAGGCCTGATAATAAATCGATAAGAATAATTTCATTGTTTTTTATCGTTGTTGTTAGTTTTAGTATCTTTGTATTGCTTCAATCAGGATTTAAATCTTTACTGCCCACTAGTGAGGACGTAAATATTATTAGTTTAGCTGGGAGCTATCAGTCCTGCTTGCCAGAAGACGCTTCTTTAAAAAATGCAAGATCTTCATGTGGTGGTTATTATAATGAGAAGCTGCCAGCCTTGAAGCCTAGCTTTGGAAATATTGCAGAAAGAGATTTTAAAAAAGTATATAAAGGTTATATTTACTATAAAAAATCTTTTGTTCCTCCTAAACACTGTATTTCGCAAACATGCTCAGTATTTTTGAAAGAGGTTGGAGATACGGCTAGAGTCTATATTAATGGACGTTTTATCGGAGAACATGGTAGTTTTCCTCCAAATTATCAGTATAAAAAGAATCATGCATTGAGCATGCAAATACCTACTAATTTTCTTACAAAAAATAATATTATTGAAATTATCTCATATTCTCCACAGAGCAGCCAAATCGGAGTAAGGCACGGGCCTCTGTTGTTGGGAGATAAAGTTAAGTTAGAGTCCTTGCTTTTTAGAGCTGAGGCAATAAATGTTGTTATTCCTCTAGCAGGAGCAATATTTATATTTTTAACTTTATTTTTATTGCTTTGGATTTATGTACGTTCAAATGACGTCAAAGAACAAAATAAGTTAAAATATTTTATTTTGTTTTCTATTGCATGCGGTTTTTTTCTGTTTTCATTTTCTGAGATCCCAAGGGAGCATATTGATCTTACCTATGCTTCATTTATTCACTTCTTATCTAGGCTTATATTTGATTTGCTAAGCTTTACTCTTGTTTTATCGTTTTTTGAGATAAAAAATAAAATCTTAATTCATACTAAGAAAATTTATGTTTTATCAATTATACTTTTTTGTAGTGCTTTTTTTCTTGAACGCGCTATTGAGTTACGTTTCTTTGGGTTATCAAGTTTTGATTCAGTGATCATGTATATAAAAGGTTGCTTCCCTTTGCTGCTTCTGCCGCCATTACTTGCATTTTGTGTCTGTTTAAAGGAGTATCTGGGTTCAAAATTTGGAAAAAAACTAGAAATGCCATATGACCCACAAGTATTTATGTCACTGTTTTTGGTAATCACTTTCTTTCAAATTCATGACATTTTAGTTTTTCACCGATTGCTTGACGCAGAATATTACGTTAAGTGGTATCCCATTTTAATGTTTCTTTTTTTCTTATTTTATTTTATTGGAAGTTACTTTAGTACAAAAGCTAAATTAAGGGAAAAGGCTGTGATGGGAGAGTTTTTAAAGAATAAAGCCAATATGTTGATTGATGTTGCTCATAATTTAAAGAGCCCTGTGTCTCAACTTACTGCTTTTCATGCGGCTGGTGATTCAGCAAGGTTTAGGCAGTCTTGTGCTAAAGTTCTTGAATGTTCAAACAAGATTATGAGTTTCTCTAAAGAAATGATTGATTTTAATCCAGACACAGCACATATTGAAACAAATCTTATAGAACATGCTGATATTGATATTGATGACCAAATTTTTAAAACAATTGATGAAACTTTAAAAAACAAAGAAAAAGAATTATTTGGGGCTGTTAATATTGTGAATGCTCTCAGTAGAAGGCATTTTGAAGGAAAACAATTTAAATATGATTCTCACGAACTTGAAGCAATATTGTCAAACATAATTAACAATGCAACAGAAGCTATGGCTTGTATGCCAATGCAAGATGCTTACGTTGAAGTTTCAAGCAGATTAAATTCGCAGACAGTCGAAATTATCATAAAGGACAATGGACCTGGATTTCACAAACAGTTTCTTGGGCCTGAAGGAATTAAAAGAGGAAAAACAATAAAAAAAGAAGGTCATGGTATTGGACTCTCTAGCGCAAAACATTTTCTAAAATCTTGGGGTGCAGATTTGGAAGTATCAAATAATGCTTCTGGAGCTTCAGTGCAGATCTTGTTGCCGATTATTACTGAGGTGGATTCAACAGAGTTGTTTGTCATCAATTTAAAGAAATATAAGTCGATTGTATTGCTAGACGACGATAAATTAATGCACGATCTTTGGAATCTTAAGATTAAAGGAGCTTGTTCTGACTGTAAAATCTATAATTTTTTTAACCCAGAAAGTTTTGAAGAATGGTTATCTGTTAACTCACAAGAAAAATTTTTTCTAATTTCAGATTACAATTTAGGAGCTAATTACTCTACTGGCTTAGAGGTGATTAACAATATTCAGCATCAGGATTCGTTGCTTGTTTCAGGACATGATTTAAAGCATATCAAGAAAGAATCAAATCTAAGACTTCCGAATTGGCTTAAATATGTAAACAAGCATTTTTTACATACAAGAATTAGCTTCCAAGTGTAAAATTCGTAACTGTTACATTGATATTTGTTAAGTTTATGCAGACGTTATAAATTTTATAATAAAAAACCCAAACTTCATTAAAATAATTATTGCAGTAATAATCCAGCGTATTTTTTTAGATTTGTTTGAATAATTATTGGCTGATAACTTAATTGTAAGTTCTAGTTTGAATTGTTTGCCGTTGTTATTTTGTTTCATTTTTTGCTCCTTCACACATACGCGGAGCACAGGGAGGAGGGAAAATGAGTTAAAATATTGAAAAAAATATAGACTTTATATTTTTAGTTGATGAAATAAATTCGTTCCTTCCAGCTAAGCTTAAAAGAAGTAATGTAAGCGTTTATTGAGTTATTTCTGATAGAGTGCAAAGCGCACACGCTGAAAGAGCTAGAGCAAATACGAATACAAAAAAGCCAGGTAGCTGTGGATAAGATTTATAACTGCCTGAGTGAAAATCGTGAAAGGTATTTACCGCATGGTGGAATCGTCAGTGAGATTAACTAGCAGATTTAATAGCTTTGAGCTGGGTTAGGGTGTCAATGCGATATCTTCCGCCTTCAATCATCTTGCTAACGCCTCTAATTTTGCCCTCAGCTTTTTCATTCTGGTAAGCTGTGATTGATGGCAAGGAAGCTTGGCATTTTCTTCTTTCATCCCCCCGTACCATACTGGTAATAGTTATTGAAGAATTTTAGAGCAGTTTGCTTTAATCATTTTCTATTGCCTTTGATGGAAATGTGTAAAACAGGTGTATATTTTGAATTATATAAAACGCCTTACTTTGCCTTTATAATGTCTATACTCATCTCCATATTTATTAATCAACCATGGCTCCTCCGCAAAAGGAGCCAGTAGATACAAGAATATCCACAACGACGAGATTATAGCTATTTCTAGGGTCGGAATTGCTACACACAATGAAACTAGGGTGGCAATTGTCAAAGTGTATACAGGATTTCTTGACCAAGAATACCAGCCCTCAGTTCTAAGCGTATCTTTTAACCCAGAGGTGTTCTTCAGACCCAACTTATATGACACTAAGTTCGCTAAGATCAAAGCAAATACAGAAAACACAATGCCGAACCAAAAGAGAACCTCATTAGAGTTTCTCTTCTCGAAATCTAAGATAACTATTCCAAATAACGGAGTTGAGAACAGAAAAAACAAGACCCAAAACAGCTTTAATTGCCAGCTGCTTTTAGACGGTGGTGGCCAGAAGTTTTCAACTTTTAATAGAAATGAAATCATCGATAGAAGTAAAATAACCGTCCCCGATGATATTGATATTAAAAAGCAAAATTTTACCCAGTCCACTACTAAGTTCCTTTCTTAAAATCCTGACGATGGCCTACACTTGGTTCAATAGATATCCAAGAATCAACACTTGTGGAACCGTTAAAATAGGCAGTAAAAAAGCAATCTTCCATGACTTTGTGGTCTCCTTTATCCCTAATATCTCAGTATAATCAGTAGCCGCTCCCGCCATCAAAAAAGTAAACGCATTACCTGGAGCTAAAGCTCTATTTAACAAGTCAGCAGCAATTGGAGCAGAGCCTTCCGAGCAGACCTCTATAATCGTTGCTGAAAGTAGTGTTAAACCTAGACCCAAAAGAGAAGCACCAAAATAATCCTGAAAAATATCAGTTGAAATATATGTCTGAATTGCAGAGGCAATGAGTGTTCCTAGCAAAAGCCATCTAACAATGAATTTTGCCTCACCAACACCTGTTTTGATGACTCTCCAAAATGTTCCTAAAGTCCAAGAAATTTTAGAAAATTCCTTTTTTGCTTCTCCACTAAAGTTGAAATTTGGATCTTCTTTTAATTCGACAGGGTTGCCCTTTATGATTTTCTTATCTACAAGGATTTCAAAAATGTAACCTGTAATAAAGGCAATCAGCAATGACAGTCCTATAAATGCCAAAGTCCACTTAAGACCGATCAAAGAGAACAAAACAAGCGTTAGAGAAAAACTATTCCACGGACTTGCAATAAGAAAGGCCATTAACTGGCCTATGGTCATGCCCTTCTTGTAGAGTTTAAGGCCTACAAGAAGAATTCCATGACTGCACAGATCCAAAAATAATCCAGCTACTGTGGCTTTAAAAATTCGCCCCAATTTTGTTTTTGAAAAGACTATTTTATGTATAAACTCTTTTGGAACTTTATCCAAAATACCTATTGCTATGATGCCGAATAAAATTCCAATCCACATCTCTTTTAGAAGTACAATTATGTTTTTAGAAACTGTATCTAACTTAAAAGGCAGTTCGATATTAAAAATAAAGACAATAAAAGCTACAAATGAGACACTTAAAACGCTGATCCAAAGCAAGTCTTTATTTTGTTTTTCATGACCTTCACCTCCACAAGAATCAGCCATTTAATTTGACCCTTTTTCTGGTATGTGATTTTTTCATGCAGCTAATTCCTTTTTTAACTGAGGCTGCATCTGATTAATGAATAGCCTGTAAAGACTCGGTAAAACAATCAAAGTAAGAACTGTGGCAGAGACTATGCCTCCGACCACAACCGTAGCCAGTGGCTTTTGAACTTCAGCTCCCAGGCCAGTTGAGAACATCATAGGAAGAAAACCAAAGATATCAGTCAAGGCCGTCATCATTACAGGACGTAATCTTGTCATGGCTCCTTCTTTTACAACATCGTCTGGGCTCTTCCCATCCTTAATTAGACGATTGAAATAGGTAACTAAGACAACCCCGTTTAGTATACTAATACCGCATAATGCGATAAACCCCACTCCTGCCGAAATGCTAAATGGCATGCCCATTATATTTAGAGCTAATACACCCCCAATGAGGGCCATTGGCGCACAGGCAAAAATTAACACTACCTGAGAAAAATTCCTAAATGCAGCAAAGAGCATTGCTAAAATTATTAATAGAGCAAGAGGCACTAAGGTAGCTAAACGTTCTTTTGCACTTTCTAAGTTCTTAAAGCTTCCTCCCCACTCAATATAGTAGCCTTCTGGAAGTTTTATTTTTTCACTAACTAATTTTTTAGCCTTGTTTACGAAGCTTTCAACGTCTCTTACTTCAGGATTAATTAGAACAGCGACTCTTCTTTGAGAGTTTTCGCGATTAACCGCAGAAAAAGTTTCAACGAAGTTAATGTCTGCGACTTGCTCAATTGGCACCGTATAACCCTCTGAGATCCCCACAGGTAGCTGGCGTACAGTCATGACATCTTTACGCTCTTCATCCGAAAGTCTTGTGACAATTGGGAATTTCTTAACCCCATCGTAGATGTGCCCGACTTCTCTTCCTCCAATTGCTGTGTTTATGGCATCCAATACTGGTCTTGAGGTAACACCAAGCTGCGCTAGCTCATCTCTTTTGGGCACGTATTGCAGAAGAGGACTCTTCCCTTTGGACTCTGACTCAACTTCACCAGCGCCTTCTATACTGCCGACAATCTCAGCAACTTCTTTTGAATAAGCAATTAGCTTGTCTAAGTCATCACCATAGATCTTTGCTGAAACATCTGCTCTTGTTCCTTCAAGTAGCTCATTAAACCTTAACTCTACAGGTTGAGAAACCATAATGACTTGGCCCGGAATATGTAGATCAAGCTTTTCTTTTACTTTGTCCATTAGCTCTTTTTTATTAGTTATCTGAGGGTCCTTTGGCCACTTATCCTTAGAGTTAAGCATCACATAGGAGTCAGATATATTGACGCCCATCGGATCGGTTGCCACTTCTGCAGCTCCGGTTCTAGCAAAAACATCCTTAACCTGAGGAAATTCGATCACAAGTCTTTCTGACATTTTTTGAAGTTCAACAGAATTTTCAGTACTTATATTTGCAGGACGTATGAACTGAAGGGCAAAATCACCTTCATCTAATTGAGGAATAAATTCAGCACCTAAGTTTGCAAACATAAAAATTCCTGCTGCAATTGAAGCGACTCCAATGCCTAGAACCACTTTTTTGGCTTTAAGAGCAGCGTCAAGTGCTGGTTTAAAAGCTCTTTCTGCAAGACCCATCAAATAGGGTTTTTTGTCTCTAGTTTTACCGCTTAAAAAGGTAGCCGCTAAGGCAGGCACAAGTGTAAAAGATAACACGAGAGCCGAAGCAAGTGCCATAATAAATGTAGTGGCCATTGGACCAAACATTTTTCCCTCAATACCAGTCAATGCAAAAAGTGGAATAAAGACGACAATTACTATTAGCTCGCCGAAACCAGCTGCTGATCTAATTTCAATCGTGGCATCAGTAACAACTTTTTTTACTTCTTCTCTTGTGAGGTCTCTCTTTAACTCTTTACCTCTCACTTGAAGTCGATGAACACAGTTTTCAATAACAATAACCGCTCCGTCAACAATAATACCAAAGTCGAGCGCTCCTAAACTCATCAAATTACCAGAAACATTTTGCCATCTCATAAGAATAAATGTGATCAGCAAGGAAACTGGAATAATTGCTGATGTAATAATAGCCGCTCTTAAATTACCTACAAGAAGAATTAAGAAAAGCATAACGAGACCTGCACCTAACAGCAGGTTGTGTTCAACGGTTGCCAATGTTGCATCAACCATGTTTGATCGATCATAGAGAACCTTAAGCTTCACCCAAGAAGGTAAATCTTTTTCGATCTCTTTTAATTTTGTGTCTACTCTGCGAGAAACAGCTCTAGAGTTTTCCCCTAACAGCATAAATGCTGTACCTATTATGGATTCTTCACCATTTACTGTTGCAGCGCCAGTTCTAATTTCTTTGTCGTATTTGACGTCTGAAATATCTTTGATCTTTATCACTTGATATGAAGGCAATCTCTTAACTACGACAGACTCAATCTCTTCAATGCTCTTAAGCTGACCAATGCCTCGAACCAAAAGTTGCTCACCTGTTTGCTGTATATAGCCCCCACCAACATTTATATTCGTAGTTTCTATTGCTTTTTCAATATCATCAAAATGAATCCCGTATTTGGTCATTTTTTGAATATCAGGTTGAATAAAATATTGCTTTTCAAATCCCCCAATCGTGTTGATCTCTGTTATTCCTTTAACCGTTAATAATCGTGGTTTAATAAACCAGTCTTGAAGTGACCTCAACTCCATGAGCTGGAGCAGACGTTTATCTGGATCATTTTCTACATTTTTAGCCTCAATTGAGTAGTGATATATCTCACCAAGCCCAGTACTGATAGGGCCCATTTCAGGATTGACTCCACCAGGTAGTTCTAGATTTTGTAATTTTTCCAAAGCTAGCTGTCGTGCATTTAGGACGTCCGTTTCTTCCTTAAAAATCACGGTTACTTGAGATATTCCATATCTAGATATTGAGCGAATTGTTTCAACCCCAGGAATACCATTCATTGAGTATTCAATGGGAAATGTAACCATTCTTTCAACTTCTTCAGGGACAAGCCCTTTTACTTGAGTGTTGATTTGCACTTGCGTATTGGTGATGTCGGGTACAGCATCAATTGAAAGATTTTGAAAAGATTTTATTCCAAAGACAATTAAAAGGAGTGCTGCTAGAAAGATAAATATTCGACTGTTTACAGAGAATTCAATTATTTTATTAATCATACATTTCGCCTTAGTGGGAGTGTCCGTATTCGGATTCATCAGTCGAGTAAACGTCCGCCACTCTAAGAAGCGCAACTCCATCAACTACAATCTGATCTCCGAAATCAACACCGTTTACAGACACCATATAGCCGTCTTTTAGTTTTTTGGAGATCGTTGCAGGTAAAAGCTTAAAGAAACCAGCTCGGAATCTGTAGACTCCTTTAGTGTTCTTAGAAGCAACTAACGTCTTTTTTGATATCTTAAAACTTGATCCTTCAGCATTCTGAAGCTTTATTTTAAGTGTCTTTACAGCTTCTTTTGATAAACGAATACCTTTGTCTTTATCAACTTCAACAATAGCTTTTCCCTTGCCGATTGCTTTCCCGCCACCATGATCATCGTGCGATCCATGATCATCGTGCGATCCATGATCATCATGTTTTTTGCCATTTTCCTTACCATGTCCGCTATGATCATCATGGCTTTCTTTTTTGCCATGATTATGTCCATCATCATTAGAGTGTTTCGTGTGGTCATGTCCATCATCCTTTTGATGTTTTTTTCTCTTGGAATCCTTGCTGTGATCGTGGCCATCACCAGCAAAAGAAAAATTTGTAGATAAAGTACTTACTAAAATAAATGTTAAAATTGTTAAAATACGCATAGTGATCTCCTTGTTAAAGTTTTTTGTTGTTAATTTCTCCAGACAATTTATAGATGTTCCACAGGGCTTCTACTGCTCCGATTTCAAACTCAAAGCGTGTTGTAAAAAACTCTGTCAATTGTCTGTGTGACTCAATGACTAAGGCCGTTGAAATAACGCCTCTTTTAAATAGAGCTTCTATTCTTCTGTGCTTTCGTTCTAGTTTTTTCTTGTCAGCAATAGTGTTTAAAGAATGACGATACTGCTTATACTTAGCAATCCAAGCCTCAATATCTAGCTCACTTTCGATCCTGATATTTTCAAGTATTTTTTGTGAAGCTGCAATTTGTTTTTGAGCACGAGCTTTTCCTGGGCCATTGGAACTAAAAATTGGCAAATCCATTCTTAGCGCAATTCCAAAAGAATTGGAATGAGTAAAGCTCGCCTTTTGATATTCAAAGGTCGGTCCGATTTGAATGTTAGGATAGCTCTTTGATTTTTCTAATTCTAATGTTGAATTTGCAAACTCTAGTTGTGATTTAGCTGCTTTTAGTTTTGAATTCTTATCAACATTGATGCCGTTCAAAGAAACATTGGCTAACTTTGTAAGATTGGGTAACGAGCTAAATGGGATTTGACATTTTTCACCCATAAAAAAACTAAGATGTTTATTTAAGTTAAGTTTTTCAGATACAAGCTGAGCAATTTTTAGTTTGTAGTCATTGACAGCCAGCCCTAGAGTTTCTCTTTCAACTTGTTGTTCTGGTGAAAGTAACTTTCCTCTTCTTAGTAATTTTAAAATTTTATTAAATGACTGCAGGGACTCTTCATAGATTGGGATGAGTTCGTGGACTTGTCTTAAACGATGAAGTCTTAAAACCGAATCAATAATAGCATCGGTATTCTTAGTTTCTGCATTCGCCATACCAGTCTTTAGAAGACTTTCAGCTACTTTAATTCTTGAGTTTCGTTTTCCTCCTATTTCAAATGTGTGCTTTAGTGATAGACCTGCCGTATAAATGTTTCCAGTAGAAGTATCGGCAATGTTTGCTTCTGCATCAAGCTCAGGATTAGGTCTCATTCCTGCAATACTAACTGATTGTTGAAGAATCTCTTTTTGGGCGTCATTGACTTTTATTTCTGGGTGATGGCGTTTTATTTTTTCTAGAATTTCATTTGGTCCGTTAATATTACAGCTTGCTATTGTATCATGCTGAGCAAAAAAGAAAATGAACGTGAAAAGTATTATGAGTTTCATTTATTACCTCCTTAAATTAAAATACAGAGGGGGATGGATTGTCCCCCTCTGTATTTTGTCTTCTATAGTCTGTCCCTTCCCATAAATTCGGAACGTGGGATATGTTTTTTATGTGGAAGTTCTGTTAATTCTGCTAAAACCTTAAAATTCTTTACGATTAAGTTGTTTCCCCAAAATAGAATTCGTGGGGTGCGTTCGGCATTGATTTCCACAAGAAGTTTCTTAGAGCTGTCACAGTGAACTTTTTCTAAATCCGGTGACTCTACTACATCAAAGGTTTTACCGTCTGCTTTTCGTACAAATTCGAGACTATGATCATGCTTTGTGGTATGCCTACCGTTAGACTCTATGTAGCCTGTCCAAGTGACCATATTATCTTTTTCTAAGGATTGCGAGCTCTTGGAAGTGCTTTTGTCCAAGTTGACTTCAGGGTTACTATTAGCGATGGCTGCAGTTGTTACGGCCATTGCCAACATTAGGTAATGTATATTTCTCATTATTGACTCCATTTCTTAAGTGTTAATTATTTAACAAATTTTGAAAGACTTTTAGTTGTCTTTCGTAGCATTAAAAACTTGTAGGTTATTTGGATTAATTAAGAAATGGGTGGTCGAAACAAAGATCCTAAATGTCTATCAGGGTAGCTTTCCCTTCGATCGGGAATATCTGTAGATGTATTTAATGGCAATAAAGCGTTTGTATAAACTTGAGAGAAATAACAGTGACAATGATGATTAAGACAGTGAGAATCACAAGGAACCATACCATGAGAGTCACTTGGTAGTTCGTCTTTGCTGGAATATTTATCTAAGCCTATAGAGGTGCTGTGGCTGGAGTGACTATCGATCGAATCTTGAGTATGTGAAGGAGAAAAAGCTCCAATTTCAAAAGAATTAGACACTAGAGAAATCAACGCAAATAGCAAAAATATTTTTTTCATAAGTATTTAGTGATTTCCTTAAATTCACCTAACTTGAGGCTTCCCTTAGCACCCTTAGCCCTGGTTAAGCAATGTTCAATGTGATCATGAATATAAGTTTTTTTAGCTCCGATAATAGCACTAGAGACAGCTTGCATCTGCTGAGCAATTTTCATACAATCGGTTTCGTCTTCTAGCATTTCTATCACTTTATTAAGATGCCCACTTGCTCTTTTGAGTCTTTTAACTACAGAAGCATTTTCGGTATGAGCGGCCATATACTTATAAGGTATCCCCCGGGAGAGGTTATGTCAAGTCAGCTAAAAATTATTCTACTAAATTCTTTTGTAGAATAATTATTAGCTGACTTGAACTTAAACATCATAATGATTTATACGAATTGTTGATTTAAGTTGCTTTTTCTAAGGTTATTTTTACTTTTAACGAAAAAACCTTAAGGTAACTATCAAGAGTATCAAGCTTTAACTTGCGTTCGCTTCGTACAAATTTTGAAACCGATTGAAGGTTAATGCCAGAGAGTTCTGCAAATCTAGATGGTGTCATTGCTTCAATAGCACGCTTAAGGGCCTCTTCTACTGAGTCTCCATGATCTTTAATGCAAGAAAGAAGATAGCCTTGAGCGAATTCTTCATCCTTCATCTCTTGAGCGAGCTGTTCGTCATAATTTATGTTTCTGTTCGCCATATTTTCTCCAATATTCCTTAGCTATTTTTATGTCTTTTTTTTGGTTGTGTTTATCGCTGCCAAGGAGAAGCAAAAAAAGCTTCTCTCCATCTTTGCCGAAATACACTCTAAACCCTTTGCCAAAAGACATTTTAATTTCCCAAACGCCATCTTTAAGATTCCTAAGATTACCTTTTGAGCCTCCACATGCTAATCGGTCGACAAAAGCTCGAATTCGAGCGCTGTCTTTTTTGTTGACCCATTTTATCCACTCCAGAAACGGGGCTTTCTCGTTTCTGGCCATATAGAACTCTATTTTTGTTTTCAATACTCATTCCTCCGTTAAACTAACACATATGTGTTAGTTTAACGATGCTTTGCTCGAATTGTGACTGTGTGAATTCGAAGATGGTCTTCTTAGCTCATGGGGTAGGTAATCATCTATTTTTATGTCACCGTACTGAATTAGCTCCAAGAATTCACCATTTGTCGCCGTCCGATTTTTCATTTTGTAGCTCTTAAAAGCGATTTTTTGTCTGTCCTCACTTGTTACTGTTTGTCTGCATAAAGTGTCGCGGAGCTCATCACTAAGCTGGTTAATGGCTAACAAGAGGACGTCACTTGCCTTAATTTTTTTTGATCCTTTTTTGGTTTTGTTAAGGCTAAGTAGTTCGTCCTGTAGTTTCTGAGCAAGCTCCTCATTAACTCTAATTGTGGAAAGTTTTGTAGTTTTTTTATTTGATTTATTTGTCATTTTTATAGTCTCCTTTTATTTGAAATTTTGTAGTAAATTGTGAACTGCGCCGAGTTTGCTTTCATCAATTGATTTTATGATTTGCATGCACTCAGATTGAATCTCTGTAACAAACTTCTCAGAATTTAAGTGATGATTAAAATCATCCATTGTATAACCATAGGAATCGACAATGTGACAAATGCGCTTTTTAGGAAGCTCAATTCGACCTTGCTCAATGTGTCCTACGGTAGGCTTACTATAGCCACACAAAAAGCTCGCTTTATATTGAGAGTAGCCTTTTAAGTTACGAAGTTCTTTTAGGGCCAGTACCTCCTTTGTAATGACCTTTTTATAACTTCTTCTTAGCGTTTTGTTCTCAATAATTTTTACTTTTGTAGCAAATTTACTCTGAACTTCATCGCTTTTTCCGTTAAGAACTGATTCAAATTCTGATCGAGAAAATCCATAAGTAAAAATTACCTTGTTGATTTTATCTTCGAGAAGATTGGTTCTTCCATTTTCAAATTTTTCAATTGTTTTAGATGAGATGCATAATAAAATGCCAGCTTCTTTCCGGTTTATCCCTCTAAACTCTCTTAGCTTGCGCTGGGCCTTCCCCTCATATTTATAGTTTTTTTTTAACATGGTACCTCCAAAAAATTTTTGTTTGGAACATCTCTGCCAGCACTATGCTCTCCGAAAAATAGCAATATCTGCCAGCGAGGCGCTCCTTTTTTTTCTTTAAAAATTCAATTGGTTAACAATAAAAAAGTGCTTCGATCTTATCGAAAAAGTGTCCTGCTACGGTGGTTAGCAAGAAAGTAAGCAGAACTTAGCAAACCTGAGAAATTTCGAAAAATGTCAGGAAATATTTATGGAGAGAGGTAGATGCTAAATTATTAAAACTATTAGTTAATTGTTTTAGTTACTTAGGTTGTTATTTCTTTTTGAATCAACCTGTCATGCTTGTAATATGGTGGACCCGGACGGGATCGAACCGACTACCTTCTCACTGCCAGTAAAATATTATTCTTATATTTCAATAAACTCAAGCTTTGAATTTATTGAATTTTTTTAACTAATTCATAGCTTTAAAAAGTTATGAATGTTTTAATTTTTCTGACTAATGCGCGCTAATTATGATCAGTATCGAAAAATGTGCGCCCTTTTTTTTGTGCTTTTTAAGAATGATGACACTCATATTCCTAGAGCGAAGGTCGGTCTAAATATTTGATAATATTACATGGCGGCTTGAATGAATAAACTAACTAGTAAATATAGAATTGACAATAAAATATATTGAAGCAATATTGTCAAACATAATTAACAATGCTACAGAAGCTATGGCTAGTATGCCAATGCAAGATGCTTACGTTGAAGTTTCAAGCAGATTAAAATCACAGACAGTCGAAATTATCATAAAAGATAATGGACCTGGATTTTCAAAAAGATTTCTCAAGCCCGGAGGGATAAAGAGGGGAAACAGTGTTAAGATTAATGGAAACGGAATTGGTCTTGCCAGCGCAAGAGAGCGTTTAATAAGTTGGGGAGCAGAGCTACAGATATCCAATCGTAATTTCGGTGCGCAAGTAAGCGTTGTTATTCCCATTTGTTCAGAACAAAGCTCAGATGAACAATTGTCTTTTAATCTAAGTCAGTATGAATACGTTGTTATATTGGACGATAATCGTCTCATGCACGAACTTTGGAATATAAAAATTAGAGAGGTCTATCCTGATTGTAAAATTCATAACTTTTTAGAAACTTACTCATTCGACACTTGGATTAAGAAGAATAAGGGGTCAAACTTTTTTTTGATATCAGATTACAGTCTTGGGCCAGATTGCCCGACTGGACTACAAATTATAAATAAGCTTAATCATAAAGACTCAGTGCTTATTTCCGGACATGATATTCAACATATTGAGAAAAATTCAAAGCAAAGATTACCTACTTGGCTTAGTTATGTAAATAAAGAGTTTCTACACACAAGGATTAGTTTTGAGAATTCTAGATAAACAAATATAAGAAGTCCAAAGTTAGACAAGTGGCTAGAATTTTACTGATTTTTATAATTAACCATTTTTAAGGATAATAGAGTATGGTTAGCTTATGGAAAGTTTGGAAAACAATAAAAGTAAACATATTGAATTTGTTAGTGCTGCAGCAGCAGTATACGCATGGATTAGTGTCGCAGATGGCGAAGTTACTAATCGTGAATTCAACGGATTCAGAGAGTATTTAAATAAACTAGATTACGTGTCAGAAATATCTCAAAGAGATTTTTATGAGGCCTACTCTAAGCTGTTAGGTTTCTTTGAAAAAGATTTTGATAAAGGGCACGAACAAGCAAAGATTCGAATTGAAAAGTTTAAAGGAAGAGTTAAAGAATCTGAAGATCTAATAAGAGTCGCTAGAAAAGCTTTAATTGCAGATGAGAATTACAATGATGTCGAAGAAAATGTTATGTCTCAGATAGCGCAGATTTTGAGTATTGATGAGTCAAGCGTAGCAGAGTAATTAACTAAGGTTGGATTGCTGAGATGTAGATATACGTCTTTTGTTTTTGGCAGCCGCTCTCTTCACAATCGACAAAGCTTCAAGGGTTGCTAAACCTTTTATTGTTTTTTATCAATAAATACAGTTGTTTGTGCAGAAACCGCCTCTATTCCCAGTATGAAAAGTGAACAAACACCAAGTAATATAATACTTGTCAGAGTATAGGGTGTTTTGTATAAATAAAACAGATAGTTATGCTTAGTATGGGAGGTTTCTGGTTATGGATGAATATGAAAAATATCTAAGTAAATGGGTTGGTGACCCAGTTGTTGGTAAAATTGTCCTCTCTCTAACTGGTTTGATCGTTATTTATGCACTAACAAAGCTTTTGTCAGGTAGGTTATCTGGTCTAGTTAAAGAAAGTAACAACCGATATTATATTAAAAAAAGTTTTAATTTTTTAGGTTTTGTTTGTGCCATTGTCTTTTTAAGCTCGGTTTTTTCTGACAAACTCAGCTCTCTTTCGGTTGCTCTTGGTGTTGCTGGAGCCGGTGTTGCCTTTGCTTTACAAGAGGTAATTGCTTCTGTGGCAGGTTGGTTTGCTATTGTTTTTGGTAGGTTTTACAGCGCTGGTGACAGAGTTCAGGTTGGAGGAACCAAAGGAGATGTTATCGATATCGGGGTTTTGCGGACGACACTTATGGAGATGGGTGAGTGGGTAAAGGGTGATCTATATACTGGGAGAATTGTAAGAGTAGCTAATAGTTTTATTTTTAAAGAACCGGTATTTAACTATTCAGCAGATTTTCCTTTTTTATGGGACGAGCTTCAAGTACCAATCAAATGGGGTTCGGACCTCAAATCTACCACGCAGACTTTGGAGCAGTTAAGTAATGAACTGCTTGCTGCTTATGCTACAAACTCAAAGAGAGCATGGAAAAAAGTTGTTAGTAGATATCGCATAGAAGACGCTAAACTAGATCCAATCGTTACATATTCGATAGATGCTTCAATGGTAACTTATACAATTAGATATATAGTGGACTTTAAGAAACGAAGAAGCGTTAAACATGAACTAAGTGAAAAGATTGTAGAAAGAATTTCTTCCAGAGAAAACGTTGAATTTGCCTCAAGTTCTGAATATCAGCTCACTAGTGTTTCCAGCTTAAATGTCGATTTGAGAAAATAATTTGAGAAAATATAATATGAAATTATTGGTGTCTTTTTTAGTGTTAATTTACTCAGCACCGCTTATAGCTGTAAGTGAGAATTGCGAAGAAAGTCAAAAATACCTAACAAAACTTTCAAGTCTTTTAAATAAAGAAAATAATAAATCGACTGTGTTTAATTTGTTGATTTCAGATAATATTACACCTACTAAGTTCAATTCTTCTTTAGACGATGTTTTAGATTTAAAGCTTACTAATGACGGAGAGATTCTTGACAGAATACATCTTCTAGAGGAAAGAATAACTTCTTCTTTTTGGCCTTTAAGCTCTTATAAAACGACAAATATCTTCTGTGATAATTTGTCTACTGAAGTAAAAGCTAGAGAAAAATTATTAAAAAATGTTTTTTTGAAAAATGCTGAGGCTCAGTTAAGGTTTTTGAAGTTTTCAAAAACAAAAAGAGCTAAGATTCTCAAGAGTGTAATATTTCAGAAATCTGAAATGCCTACAAATTCAGTGTCGCTTTCTGAAGATTTACAAATACTTATAAAACATAAGTATAGTTTAGAAAAAAATGTAGAGGGACTTAACGATCGGGTTGTAAATCAAAAAAGTATAGAAACTAGAGAGGTGGACAAAGCTGCTCTTATAATTCAAAAATATCGAATAGAGATAGTTGATCATAATCTTAATCTGACGTCTAAAACAAGAGATGCCTTTAAAAAATATGAAAATATATCTAGCCAAGTTGTTGCTGTTGAAAATAGCTTAAGATTTTCGAATAAGTCATCTTTAATTAGTTCTTTTGATAAAATATCAATAATTTGGAGGAGTCTTGTTAGTGATTCTTTTGAGGTGTATAAAAATTTAATTGATGGCTCTAAAGTCAAAGATGTTCCCAGTGTTGAGGTTAGCAATGAGTTAATAAGTGCTTTAATTTCAAAAGCAGAAAATGAAAAAAATGAGTTACTGATTTCCCAAAAGAACAAAAAGGAAAAAAGCTATAATGAATTTTATGTACAATTTTCAAGTGTTTCCAAGGCACGCTCGCTTACTATAGATAAGTTGAGTCAATTAGGTGTTTCTAATATAGAAATTAATAAGAAATATTTTGGTGATTTATTAAAAGAGATCTTAGCAATCCCGTTAAAGTTATTTGGTATTTTAATCCAAAAGTATTCAGAAATAGTCACAAATGTAGATGATGGTTTTTTGGGTATATGGAAAACTGTTAAATCTGTTTTATCTATTGTATTTGTGTTTTTTCTTCCATTTTTATTTAGAATGATTGCTAGAAAAACTAGGAAGGCTTTGGACTCCTACCGTATTAAACTAGTTGGCAAAGGGAGGAGGCAAAACAAAAAGGCAGTTAAGCTGGCATTCTGGATACAAAAACTTACTGCTTATTTTCCACTTGTAGTTTGTTATTTTTTGTTAGTCTGCCTACAAAATTTTTTTGTAGATAGTTATATAGGTGGTTTAATATTTATCATTCCTATTGTTCGATACTATATAGTTTACAAAGCTTTTAGAATCCTAGTTACTGATTTGCTCGGAACTTTACAAAATATTGGTAAAGTAGAAGGGGAAGGAACTAGAAATTTAATAGATTTAACGAGCAGCTTTATTGGTTATTTTTTTCTGTCATCTTTCATTGTTTTATACCTAACGAGGATAACAGTAGATCAGGGATTGTTGTATCGCTTGATGACTTCTGTAATTAATGGAGTTGGGCTTATTGTGTTTGTCATTGCATCTTTCTGGTGGAGAAAATATCTCAGCCCTGCTGTCCGTGGATTGTATGAAAACAAGTTTGGTATTTATTTATCGAAAAAATGTGATGGTGTTTTTGGTTTTTTATTTTGTTTTCCAACTCTTCTTTTTGTTTTGTTGAAATTGATTTCGAATGTGGCTTGGGATTGGCTTTCTGAGTTTGAAGTCAGCAAGCGTTTCTTGGCGAAAGTCTATAGGAAAAAGGTTGAAGCACTTAGTTCTGACACTGTAGTTAAAAGTAAGATAAATATTTCTGATGAATATTTGTCTTACTTTAGTGCGGATGGAAAATTAGCAGAAACAAACGTAGTTAACGCTAACTCTCATGCTTTTGAAAAAGTTACAAATGAAATCAAAGCATGGCATTCTGGTGAAGAAGAAGATCATAGCGCAGCTATTTTTGGAGATAAGGGAATCGGGAAAACAACGTTTTTAAATAACATAGAAAAAAAGTTAAAAGATTTAAAAACAATTAGGATAAAAATTCCACCTAAAATCACTTCTAAAGAAAAGCTTAATAAATTTTTTTTAGACGCTCTTGGTTTTGAAGAAACAGATAACTTAGTAAAAAGTATTTTGAACTTTAATAGCAAGGTTGAAAATCATACTGTGATATTAATTGATGATGCTCATAATCTTTTTTTAGGGAAATATAAAGGCTTTGAGGCTTTAAATGCTTTTATTGATATTGTAAATTTAAAAGTTGATAAACTCTATTGGGTGTCAGCCTTTAATTCTACTAGCTGGGCTTATATAAAAGGCGTTCTTGGCTCGTTTCAATATATAAGAAACGAGGTATTTTTAGATGGTTGGAGTGACGAATCTATAAAAGACTTAATTCTAAGTAGACATAGGCTATTAGATTATAAACTTTCTTATGATCAAATTATTTTAGCGACACAAACTGGCTCAACTAAAAATCAAGCTAGAATTAAGGCAGAGGAACAGTTTTTTAGACTGCTATGGGAGCAAAGTGATGGTAACCCAAGAGTTGCATTGTTTCTTTGGGTTAACTGTCTAAGAGCCGGAGCTTCTAAGACCTTGAATGTGAGCTTGCCAGAGGCGCCCAAAACTAAAGTATTAGAAAGCTTTGATGATAGTGTTTGGTTCGTGCTGGCAGCCATAGCTAAACATGAAAATTTAACAAGAACAGAAGCAGCTGATGCAACTAACTTAACTTGGACCCAGGTGGCTCATGCTCTCAAACTAGGAGTGGAGAATAAAATAATCTACAAAGGAGATGGAAACAGATTTCGTTTACATTTTACATATTTACAAGACGTTTTAAATCAATTGAAAGTGAAGAATTTTATTTATGGAATCGACTGATCTAGAAAATATTTCCGCCCTAATGGCGATACTCAGAGTTGAAAGATTGATGGCTCTGGCTCTTGGAATAGCTGTTATTTATTTGTTAGCAAAAGGTGTACAACGTATAAGCACTAATTTGCAAAAAAGTTATCCTTCAAAAAGAGTTGTTTTTTTACAGATTGCAACAATGTTAAACTTTACTCTTTATATCTTTGGGAGTATTTCATTGGTCTATTTTATTTTAAGACCCCCTAAAGAAATTCTTCTTGCTGTTGCCGGTAGTGCTGCAGTTGCTATCGGTATTTCATTAAAAGATATTGTAGCCTCTGTTGTGGCGGGTGTTATTTTATTGTTTGATAGACCTTTTCAAGTGGGAGACAGGGTTTCTTTTAATGGAAATTATGGTGAAATAATAAGTATTGGGTTAAGGAAAGTACAGTTAAATACCTTAGACGACAATTTAGTCACAATACCTAATTCAAGGTTTCTTACAGATGTCGTTGCAAGCGGAAATGCTGGTGCGTTAGATATGATGATTGTTGTTGATTTTCACTTAGCTCCTGATGCAGATTTGGATTTAGCAAAAAGTATTGTAAAGGAGATAACAACTACGTCTAGATTTGCTTATTTAAAAAAGCCAGTTACAGTTTTGACTTCTGAAGTTATTGTCGCTGAACGTATAGCAGTAAAAGTAAGAGCAAAGGCATATGTGATTGATTGTCGCTTTGAAAAAGCTTTTGAAAGTGACGTGGTTAGTAGAGTTCTAAAAGTTTTTAATGAAAACTCTATTAAAAGACCCTTAAGGATGTAATACATGATTTCGATGTTGCCATTTGTTCAAGAATACATGAATATATCTGAATTAGTTTTTAAAAGACTAGTTATATCTGGATTAATTTTGCTGTTTTATTTCCCAGCCAAATGGATTATGGCTAGGTTTATAAAGACAAAGTTTTCATCAGAAAAGCATTCTGAACTACTTACGGATGTTATCCCTGCTTTTATAAAATATTTAATTTTAGCTGTTCTCCTTAAAGTTTGGACTTATGATACAAAATTACTCTCAGAGTTTTCATCGATTGATGAAACTACGATTAAAAAGATTATATCTTCAGTTCTTGTTTACTTGTATTATCTATTGATAAAAACAGTGTGTTCAGGATTTGTTAATTTTAAATATCATGATGATGTTTTAAAGCAATATACGTTAAGAAGATCTTTTTTTGCTATCATTGGAACATTGCTTTTTGCTGCTTTGTTTAAAATATGGATAGTCACTGGAGCTGATTTGACGACATACTTAGGCTTGGTATCAGCTGGCCTTGCGATTGCACTTCAAGACGTTATTGTGAGTATCGTTGCTTGGTTTTATATTTTAATGGTTAGACCTTTTAATATTGGTGATCGTGTTCAAATTGGTGATCACAAAGGTGATATTACCGATATTAAGGTTTTTCAATTTTCTATTTTAGAAACAGGCAATTGGGTTAAGGCAGATCAGGCAACAGGGCGAATATTGCATTTTCCGAATTCTTTTATTTTTAAAAATGCTATCGCTAATTATAATTCAGGTTTTGATTATATTTTTACCGAAATTCCTATTATGATAACTTTTGAAAGTAATTGGAAAAAGGCGCTTAAGATTCTTGAAGAAATATTGAATAGTGAAGTTGGCTCGGTAGAAGACAATGCTATAAGGCAAATAAAAAAAGCTAGTAGACATATGCGCTTGAATTTTGTTCATTTGAGCCCTCGTGTGATTTCTTCAGTTGCAGATTCCGGAGTTGTTTTGACCCTAAGATTTTTATGTAAAATCAAAGAAAGACGTATCGTTGAGCAAGGTGTTTGGAAGGCTATACTATTGGCATTTGAATCAGAAAGTGATATAGACTTTGCTTATCCTACACAGAGATTTTATGTTAATAATGTTGAAGGCAAGACTGGGGCTGGCGGACCTAAAGAAAATATAAAGAAAGAAGAAAAATGATCACAATAAGAAAAATATTTTTATTTATTGTATTAGCTCTAATGGTAGTTTTATTGTTGCAAAATATCGAGGCAACAGAAACAAGAATTTTGTTTTGGTCAGTGTCCATGCCTCGCGCTATTTTACTTCTAACTGTTTTACTCGTTGGTTTTTTGTCTGGATATTTCACTAGGTCACTCGAGAGAAAAAAAAATTATAAGGATAAATTATAAAGTGTTACCTCTTGATTTGTATGTAGTTTTATTTGTCACTGTTTCTGTATGTATATATGTAAACTTTAATACATTAAATAAAATTACAATGTTTAGTTGTAAGAAATAATAATAATGAAAAAAGAAAAAAAGAAAAAATTATTAAGAAAAACTAGAAGATCTCCTATTGGATCGAGGCCCGGTGAGTTAAGTGTTGCAAATTCGACTCAAAATTTAGAAATTAAATCCTTAGTATATAATAAAAATAGTTTCGAGCAAAAATCATTTACTTCATTACAGGACATTTTGAAATCAATTTCTTCTGGTGATCTTCATTGGTTTCACCTAGATAAAGAGTTGAGCGCGTCTGAATTGGCTCTGCTAGTCGAGCTGGGAGTACACTCTCTAGTTTTAGAAGATATTTTGAATAATCATCAACGACCAAAATATGATCAGTTTGATGACTTTGATTATATCGTTACCAAAATGATAGGCTCTAGTTCAATAGATCCATTACAGTTAAATATAATTATTAAGAATAATTTTGTATTTTCAATTACAAGAGATCAATCATTTCTATTTGAATTAATTAAGAAACGTATTTTGGACAAGAATTCAAGAATTAAAAGGCTTCCTATAGGATATTTAGCTTATATTTTAATAGACATTTCGATAGATACTTTTTTTCCTGTTATTGACCAAATGGCCAACAGGATGGATGACTTTGAAGATAAGATTATGAATGAAAATAAATCATCTTTAATTCATGAAATACATGAACAAAAAAATGAGTTAGTTATGTATAGAAAAATAGTTTTTTCTCATCGTGAACTGCTTTCTCAGTTGCAAAAAACATCTGGAGGCTATTTCCCTGATGAGTTAGACGTATTTTTGCGTGATGGCTATGATCATATTCTTCAACAGCTTGATTCGATAGAGACCTATAGAGATGTTGGATCAAACATGATGGATCTTTCCTTGTCACTCTCTAGTCATCAATCTAATGAGATTATGAAGTTTTTAACTGTAACAGCGTCAATATTTATTCCATTAACTTTTCTTGCCGGAATATATGGGATGAATTTCAATCCAGAATCAAGTCCTTACAATATGCCTGAATTGAGTGCAAAATATGGGTATCCTATACTGATGATTTCAATGCTGCTTGTTGCAGTTTTAATGGTTTTATATTTTAAAAAACGGGGTTGGTTTAGATGAATTATAACGAACATCTTATAAAAGATATGAAAATTTTATTAGAAGGGGCGGGTCTGTTTGCAGTTGTTCTTATGATTGTGCTGGTGACTTTATTTTATTACAAAAAATTAAAATATTATTTAAGCAACAAATAAGAGGAGGCGAGGAGATAGATAATGCATATAGATCCGAGTTTTCCAACAATTATAGGGGCCTTAGTTGTGATTTTTGGAACAGGGCTCGTTATTCGTATGGCCAAACAACCCTATCCCGTAGCTTACATAATTGCGGGTGTATTGCTTGGTAGTTTTGGATTTGGAGTTGTTGAAGACCCAAAATTGGTTGAAAAGCTCGGGTCTTACGGAGTAGTGCTCTTATTGTTTTTTATAGGCATGGAGTTCTCAATTCCCAAGCTAGTTTCAAACTGGAAAATAGCTGTATTTGGTACTTTTTTACAGATACTAATTAGTGTCACTCTTATTTGGATTTTGGGACAATTTTTTGATTGGAGTTTAAACAGAACTATTCTTATTGGCTTTGTTATTAGCCTCAGCAGCACCGCGATGGTTTTACAAATTTTATCTGACAAAAATGAAATGGACTCAACAATTGGAACTGATGCTCTAAGCATACTCATTGCTCAAGATGTTGCAATTGTACCAATGTTGATAATCGTAAGTGCTATGGGATCATCAACTTTTCATTTTAAAACTCTGACACTACAACTTTGTGGAGTTGCGTTTTTGGGTGGCACTCTTTATGCCAGTATTAAATTTTCAGAACATTCTAAAAAAATAATCACTTGGTTTACGCGAGACAAGGAGTTGCAAATATTTTCAGCGCTTCTTCTCAGTTTAATACTGGCATATATTAGCGGCTGGTTAGAGTTGTCTTCAGCTCTAGGCGCATTTGTGGGTGGTATCATTATCTCAAATATAAAGTTTGTAGAAGTCTTTCATAAAAGCCTCGATTCATTTCGAGTGATATTTGTCGCTTTGTTTTTTGCCTCAGTAGGACTTCAAATGGATTTAAATTTTTTATTTGATCATTGGTTAACAGTCGTGTTGTTAGTTCTAATTGCCTTTGTGACAAACACGATGCTCAATGCTTTTATTTTACGGTTTTTAGGCCGAAGCTGGGAACACTCTTTCAGAGCAGGCGCCTATTTATCACAGATTGGTGAATTTAGTTTTGTTTTGGTATCTTTAGGTTACGCAGCCCAGGCTATCTCTGAATTTGCCTTTAAAAGTACTTTGCTTGTCATTGCTCTGACGATGCTCCTGACTCCCTTTTGGATTTTCTTAGTTAATTGTATTTGGGGACAAACGATAAAAATTGGTATAAAAGTGAATCGTAGGACCAGAGGTAACGGAAAATAATGAATTTATTTGGATTTATTCAGCTTGAAAATCAAGAGATAACTAGAAATTTAATTAGTTCATTCTTACTTATTCTTTTAACAATATTTCTTAGAATAATTACAGTTCGTGTTATAAGAAGCTGGAAGTTCCCCAGCTTAGATGCTAAAAGGCGATTAGTTTTTCAAACTAAAAATTTGTTTTGGTTGATATTTATTGCCGGGCTTATTGTAATATGGGCGCAAGAATTAAGAACAATAGCTATTTCGTTAGTAGCCGTGGCGGCTGCAATTGTTGTGGCAACCAAAGAAATTATTCTATGTTTTTTAGGGGGCATATATAAATTGTCAACTAGGCCTTTTGAAATCGGCGATAAAATTGAAATTGCTGGTTTTAAAGGTGATGTAATTGATTATAGTATGTTAGCGACAACTCTTTTTGAAATTGGACCTCCTGGCAAAGGGTATCAATATACGGGAAAAACATTGCAACTCCCAAATAGCATGTTTTTAACACAAATAATTACTAATGATTCGTTGGTAAAAAATTATTCACTTCATACCTTTTCAATTCCTCATAGTAGAAAAGAGAATTGGGAGATGGCTAGAGACTTATTGTTAAATATTGCTAATAATCACTGCCAAGAATATGTTGAAAAAACTAAGTCTCAATTAAAGAAAATTAGTTTACGAGAAGGCTTTGATGTCCCGAATGTTGTTCCTCGTATAAGTGTAAACATTGTTTCTTCTGATACTTTAGAGTTTCTTATTCGTGTACCTGTCCCGAGTGCGAAAAAATGGCATTTTGAACAACAGATTAAATCAGAGTTTTTATCGCAGTTTAAATATGAAAAAAACGAAATAAAATAAAAAATTTTCTAGACCTGGCTCAACCTGTGTTTTGACATAATAGTATTATGTTTTCTGGTACGAAGATAAAAAATGCTAACTGACGTTTTTTTCTTAAATTAAAATAATTATGATTTTTATAGCTACAAAAGTCACTAAAAAAATCAATTGGTTCCAGCTTGCTTTGAACTTGAACAGTCTAGAGTTAAATTTTATTTTAAAATCTATTTCTATTTCTAATTTGTTTGGATTTGTTTTGTTTTTCATAGTTTTTTCCTTCACTAAATGCGAAGCGCTTTGAGGAGAAAACTATGAAAAATAAGTTAAAATATATAATTATTCAGGAGTGAATTGTTTTTATATTCCAATTCTATCGATTTTATTTCCTTTGCTGGAATTTTTTTCAATAAACTCGATGATTTTATCGGCTATATCTACTCCACTTGTTTTTTCAATTCCTTCTAATCCAGGACTGGAGTTAACCTCCATTACAACAGGTCCATTATTTGATCGTAACAAGTCTACTCCTGCCACTCCTAATCCCATTGCGGTAGCTGCTTTAACCGCGGTAGATCTTTCTTCTGGAGATATCTTTACTTTGTGGCCAGAGCCACCTCTGTGTATGTTGGATCTGAATTCTCCTTCTGCACCCTTTCTCAACATACTAGCTACAACCTTATCTCCGATTACAAAACAGCGTATATCTGCGCCATCGGCTTCTTTTACAAATTTTTGTACTAATATGTTAGCTTTAAGTCCCCTAAAAGCTTCAATAACAGATTCGGCTGCTTTTTTAGTTTCGGCTAAAACAACTCCAATTCCTTGAGTTCCTTCGATTAACTTTACAACTAAAGGGGCACCTCCGGCTATTTCAATTAGTCCTTGTATATCTTTTGTCGAATGAGCAAATAGAGCAGTCATTTACCTCATCCTTAGTAATATAACAAATGTTAATGTATTATAAGCAATTTCTACACAGCTTCATTTGTCGGTATCTATGCGGCTTTCTCTAAAACAAGTTTTGTTTTTAAACCAAATACAGCGAGATATTTGTCTAACTGAGATCTTGAAACATTTCTAACTCCATTTAAGTGGTTGCTTACTTGAGATTGAGGAAAATCACCTTTTTCACAAAATTCCTTAATTCCCATGCACCGAATAGTGGAGAAAAGTGCAATTTCGACGGTGTCTCCTTCGTCTTCTATTCCAGCAATTAAATAGCCACGAGCGTATTTAATATTCTGCAGTTTTTCTGCTAATAGAGCATTATATGATTTACTTCTTTTGGGCATAATTCCTCCAATATTTCTTGGCTTTTAATATGTCTTTACTTTGTGAACTTTTATCGCCACCCATTAAAAGTAAAATCAACACATTTTCCTTTTCGCCAAAATACACTCTGTAGCCAGGTCCAAAATCAAATTTAATTTCAAAAGTTCCATCTTTAAGTGCTTTTACATTCTTTTTGCTACCGCCTTCGGCAACTTTCATGATCCTTCGATCAATCTTTTGCTGAATTTTTGGTGACAGCTTACTAATCCAGCCTAGAAAGGGTTTCTCGCCAGAATCAGTTACATAGTAGTCTATGCGTTTGGGTTGCATTTTCCACCTCCTTTATAATATAACAAATGTTAATGTATTGCAAGTTAATTTATAAACTTGCTTCTTTATTAGGGTTTCTTCTTCTCATTTCTTTTGGGAGGTAATCATCAATATTGATTTCTCCGTAAGAAATTAAATCTGAAAATTCACTTTTAGTAACTGAAGTATATTTCTTCTTATATGTAGTAAATGCTACTCTTTGTCGATCTTCTCCTGTCACGGTTTTTTCTAATAATTGTTCTCTTTGTGTCTTAGTTAACAAAGAAAGAGCCACCTCAATTAGATCACTAGGCGTCACTTTTTTTGTACCTTTCTTTATTTTTGAAAGAGCACTGATTTCATTTTTAATTGTGTCAGATACGGTTTGGGTAAGTCTTATTGTCGGATTAGAGGTTTTGTTTGTTTTATATTTTATATTTTTCATTTTTACTTTCCTTATATGTGTTTTTTGATTTGAGTTTAAAAGTTTTCTAATACTGATTGAATGGCACTTAATTTTTCTTCTGGTAATTTTCTTAAGAGTATTAAGCATCGATCAAGATCAGCATCTGGTAGTTTTGTTTTTCCTGATTTGTAGCATTCAAAATCTTTATTTGTGCACCCAAAATAATCTAGAAATACAGATAATCTTTTGGGACTCATGTCCATTCTGCCGCTTTCGAGATGAGCAATTGTAGTTGCAGAAAAAGGAATTTTTTGGCTTAAAGTTCGCTGCGAAATTCCTTTTTTATTGCGTAAATATTTAATGATTTTTGCTTCAATTGTTATAATTTTTTTATCACTTCTTTTGTTCATAGCTTTCTCCTTTAAAAAAGTTAAAGCTCTTAACTATTTTGATGATTGATAAAACTCCAAGAGAATAGTGTTTCAAGCGACTACACTGCTTAGTAACGCTGACTAATCACGTAGTAGCATTTTTTTGAATGCTCAAAACGCAATAGCCAAATCGTAGCCAAAAATAGCCAACTTGAGTAATCCTCTGTAATTTCCAGTAACATGGAGGCTGCTAAATCAAACTTAACTCATTGAAAACATTTAATTTGAAATTAAGGACTTGTCGTAAAAATGGGGTTTCCACCATCTGACGATGGTGGAGGCGGCGAGAGTCGAACTCGCGTCCGGAACTAGCTTAAACAGTCGCTTCTACGTGTGTGTCTTCTTGATTATTTTAGCCTAGTAGCTCCGCAAAAAGCCCCGGCACTATTAGACGATTAACCTGTTTAGATTCGGCAACTGGCCCGGTTACCCGACCTTAGCCTAGCCATCAAAATGACGATTGTTCCAAAAGCAATGGCAGACTTCTGGGCAATCGGCTGCTTAAAATTAAGCAGCAAGTGCTACAGGATTAGCACGTATTAATTGACTCATGGGATTTACGAGTGCAAAAGTCTCACTCGACACGCCACCAAAGCCAAAACTAGCCGTCGATACCTTGACGCCCCCAAATTTTCTAGAACCAAAACACAATAATCATATCAGTTATTTGTATCGGCGTCGATTGCCTAATCTTTTAGGCCATATTTGTTATCTTCACTAGCAATGAAGTGGTCCATGTTTAAGTACGAATCTCGATCATAGTCTTTGCTGGGCATTTGGAAGGCCTGACGTAAGCCTTCTCGAAGGTAGCGACTTTTCCGGATGCGCTTGCGCTTGCGGCTGATGAATTGGGCGTTTTCAGTGAACTTTTGACATAAATCTTTCATTTTGTGTGTCTCCTTTTTGTTGTCAGTATATTGACTGACCCTAGATAGATACTTTTGGTTAATTTATTAACCTTAAGACTTCTTACAGCTAGTTTAGAATTCAGTTATTTTGGCATAAGTTTAAGAAATTATTGAAGCCTGACGAGAAGACTAATAGAAGAGTTTCATTTTTGTATGGCTAAATATTTTGGAAGAGATTTACTGCTCCTTGAGAGACTGGCTGCAGGCGGGATGGCTGAAGTCTATCGCGCTAAGCAACTTGGTTTTGGTGATTTCCAAAAAGATGTAGCCGTAAAACGAATCTTAGCGACTCACGCCAATAAAGACGAATTCAAAGAAATGTTTCGAGAAGAAGCAAATTTAAGTGCCATTCTTCAGCATCCAAATATTGTGCAAATTTTTGGAAATGGAGAGCAAGATGGCTACTTGTTTCTTTCCATGGAATTCGTAAATGGTAAGAATGTAAGACAGCTCTTGGCTGCCGCAGATCGCCGAAAAGTAAAGATACCAATTGAGTATTCTTGTTTTGTGGTTTTAGAAGCTGCAAAAGGTTTGGACTACGCCCATAACTTGCTCGATGACAATACAGGTGATGATTTAAAAATTATTCACAGAGATATGAGCCCGCAAAATATTATGCTGAGCTACGATGCCACAGTTAAAGTTGTGGATTTTGGAATCGCCAAAGCCAATACAGGCAGAGAAGAAACTCGAGCTGGTGTTTTAAAAGGTAAATTTGGTTATATGTCTCCAGAGCAAGCAGAAGGTCTTAAGCTGGATCATCGTACCGATGTTTTTGCTTTGGGAGTTGTGTTGTTTGAGCTACTAACTCAAAGACGACTTTTTACCTCTAAAGATGATTTACGAACTTTAAAATTAGTCCAAGAATGTCGTGTCCCACGTCCTTCTAAATACAATCCAAATATTCCACAGGCTTTAGATAAGATCGTGATGAAAATTTTATCTAAAGAACGTAAAGATCGCTATCAAAATTCTATCGATGTCTATTCTGATTTAAGGCGTTTTTTAAATCAGCAATACCCTCGTTTTATACCAACTGATTTTGCAGTGTTTTTAAAAGATATTTTTAAAGATAAGATGATTGCAGAGAAGAGCAAAAGAGACACTCAAAATAGAGAAGCAAGAGCCATGGCGAAAGCTTTTCAGGTGAATGGTCAAAATGATATGACAAAAGTATCTGAGTTGACTCAAGCTAGTGTTCATCAGTCTGCAATACAGTCTCTTGATCCGATTGAAGAAGCAACATCTGTTTCGCTGTCTACAACCAATAGCACTCAAGTTTCGAAAGTTCAAAATCATTCCCTTGAGTTAGAGGAGATTGCAGAAAGTTCTGAGCCGCTTTCCAAAGTGAATGTTGAAAAAAAATTCGATATTGCGGAGGTTAAAACAAAACTTCCTGTTGAAAAAAATAAAAACGAAGACGGGGTCTTTGAATTCGAGGGCGACATGACCTTTGATAATAAAAAAATTGAGCCACTTGCGCCTATCATTGATGATGAAATAATCAGTATTCCAAAGCCACCTGCGCCTAGGCCTTATCCTCCGTCTCAAGCAAGTCACTCTTCAGATAATAACTTAGGTAATGATGTTGATCGTTATATAAACAGCAATCCATCCATGTCTAACAAAGCAAGCAAAAGCTTGGAATACCAGGCTGATGGAACTCGTGGCCGTGGTTCTATGATATGGCTTTTACTTATTGTTGGTGCTTTTTACTATTTCTGGAGAAATAAAAGCGATATTCCTTTGGTTGGTCAAAACAGTCAATTTGAAAAATCAAGTTTAGAGAATTTTAGAACTAAAGTTATGGGCCGTAAATCTAATTTAGAAAAAAGTATTGAAAAAAAGTATGAAGATTTGAATGTAGATGGTTTGGGTGACGTGAGTACAACATCGAACTCCATTCGAAAAAAATTGGATAGAAAGCAAAGAAAAAGATTGGCAACTTATAAAATTTTTCCAGATCTTAAACCGACTATAGCTGGATATTTAAGTCTTAAGCCCATAAACAAAGCAGATCAAATTTTTATTGATGGCCAGCTTCTGCTTGATGCAAGCAGAGAGCCTGCTAGTACGCCTTTGAATCGTTTTAGACTGAAACCAGGAACATATAAAGTAAAATTAGTTAACTCAGTCTTTGGTACCGAATGGGAAAAAGAACTAAAAATTCAAAATGATCGCATAACCGAAGAGCGTGATTTTATTTTAGATGAATAGCCAATGAAGAACACTTTATTATCTTTAAACAACGCATTTGACTCTTACAAAGTAAAAGAACTGCACGCTCTTTTTTCTGATTTGGGAACGAGGATGTCTGCGATTCGCAAGAAAAAATCATTTAATATTGATCTAAAAAATGATGCGAGTCCTGTTACTGAGGCTGATTTTTTGGCCAATACAGAAATTATTGAATTTCTTAATAAGCACTTTAAAGACATTCCAATTGTTTCAGAAGAAATGAAAGAAATGCCTTATAGCCAAAGAAAAGATTGGAAGAAGCTTTGGTTACTAGATCCTCTTGATGGAACAAAAGAATATATTAAAGGGCAAAACGATTATTCAATTAACTTGGCCTTGATTGAAGACACTAGACCAGTTTTTGGCGTGGTATATTTTCCAGAAATAGAAACTCTATATTTTGCTCTCGAAGAACAAGGTGCTTATGTCTACACAAAGGGTCTTTTAAAGAAAATGACTCCGCAAAAAAATACAAGTGATAGCTACCGAGTAGCTGTTAGCCGCAGTCATTTGAATCAAGAAACTAAAGATTATTTGGTTTGGCTAGAAGCTAGCAAAAAAGAAAGAGTAGAAGTTTTGCCTATGGGCAGTGCTTTGAAAATGTGCAAAGTGGCTGAGTCTGTTATTGATGAATATCCAAGACTAGGGCCTACAATGGAGTGGGATACAGCTGCTTCTCAGATAATCTGTCAAGAAGCTGGTAAGAAACTTTTGAATTTTGAAACACGAAAAGCTCTGGTTTATAATAAAGAAAATTTATTAAACCCGATGTTTATTGCTATTTAATAGTTAAGAGCGTAGATATCTTTTGAAAGTTCTTTTAAATACTTTTTCATAAAATCGATTCTATTTTCAGCTATTTTTTTGGCTGTCTGAGTGTGTAAAGTTTTTGCGGTTTTAAATAATTTTTTATAAAAATGATCGACTGTGTACACGCGATCGTCAGCTTCTCGTGTATTACAAAAAGGATCTATAGGGTTGTAGAAGGGTCTTTTTAAGGAGCCTGCAGTTGCAAAGCACCTTGCGACGCCAATGGCTCCCAGGCCATCTAAGCGGTCGGCATCTTGCACAATTTTAGCTTCCAGTGTTTTGGCTTCTATATTAGCACTAAAGCTATGGGCTTCAATCGCGTGGGCGATATCTTGGTGGTATTGCTTGGGGTAGTTTATTTCGTCTAAGTAGCTTAGGGCAGCTTCGGCAGAGAGCTTTGACGCTTTTGATCTTCTGGGATCATTTTTGGGAACTATGACCAGATCGTGAAGCCAGGAAGCGGGCGTGACCACTGCTAATTGAGCCTTTTCTTTGGTGCAGATAGTCTCGGCTAGCTTTACCACGCGCTCAAAGTGAGAGTAGTCGTGTGCAGGGTCCTCGCTAGTGGCAGTCTTTTTGATTTTGCTTTTAAATTTTTCTTGCCAGTTATTCTTTTTTAAAGGCTCTATATTCATTTGATTTGACCATATTTAGCTTGGACCTTAAGATAAATGGAGTCAATGTTTTTAAAGAAGAATCATTCGTTTCTTATTTTTCTTCTCTTCGCTTTGCTCTGTGTGGCTTATTATTTTAAAATAAAATATGATTACGCACAGCTTTTTCATGCTCAAAAGGTATTTCCTCAAAAAAAAATTGAACGACTTAGTCCTTTTGAAAAACAGGTTTTAATAGCTTCAGGTATTGAAGATAAATCTTTATTAAATCAACAAGACTTGCTTTCATTACTGTCTAATCAGGATCTAAAAAGGCTCGAAAAACATCAGCAAAATCGCATGCGCTATTGGTCAATGCTTTTTCGATCACGGCAGTATAGCAAGTTAAAAAAGGCTGTTTACTTTATCACTGACAATACAATTCATTCTTTTAAAGAGTTAATGCTTAAGGGGGTAGCTGTGGCTTATGGAGGATGCAAACTCTTAGATCGCGACAAGGCTTACTATATTCAAAATCTTTGGCCTCAAGACAGGCGTTTGCAACAAAAGTCTAAAGATTACTTGCAGAAGTGTTTGAGTCGTTAAAGTGAGTTATTTGGTCGTATAGCCAATCGATGTCTTGTTTGTGGGCGCGCCTTTCGATGACCTTGTCATTAAGTTTTAAAAGCCAATGACCTCTGGTGCCGTAGCGATTGCTTTTGCCCTTTTTTTCTGAGTCGAGCCTGGCTACATTTTTTGAATCTAAATAGTTAATGACTTTAAAATCATTTTTTCCAACGTTTAAGAATTCTTCTTTTTGCCAGCTGAAGCTAAGAAAACTTTTGCAGTAGCTAACATCAAGACCCTTGCTGTTTTTATGAATCAAAAATTTTTCTTTATAAAACCAGCAGGCCAAAGCCACTACCGGAGATGCAAAAATTAAAGTGTAGATCAAAAAAGCTAAAGCCTTATCAATATTTTGCCCCTCTGCCAGCATTTTTGTTAGAATGGGTTCTGCAGCAATTGCCATAAAGCCCAAAATTAAAAATAGAAATAAGAGCATGGCCCCTAGGCTGAACTTTTTCTTGTGGCTTTCAAAGTGCAATACTTGATCGTTTGACTTGCGAGCTCGAGCTTCGAGCGGAAAAAGAAGACCCATATTGAGGAAGACCATAGCACAAAAAGGTGGTAGATTACATCACTACTGTGGACGATCAAAAGATAAAAGACTTTAAGAAAAAGGCTCTAGAATACCATCGTGGTGAAACCACGCCTCCTGGAGCAGGAAATAGGCGTCCCGGCAAGATAGAGATTGTTGCTAGTAAATCTCTGCTTACACAAAATGACTTAAGCCTAGCTTATTCGCCGGGAGTCGCGGAGCCTTGTCTTGAGATCCAAAAAGACCCATTAAAATCTTATGAGTACACAGCTCGAGGCAACTTGGTGGCCGTTATTTCAAATGGAACAGCTGTATTGGGGCTTGGAGATATTGGGGCCTTGGCTGGCAAGCCTGTTTTTGAAGGCAAATCTGTGCTTTTTAAAAAATTTGCAGATATAGACTCGATCGATATTGAAGTGGATCAAAAAGATCCCGCAAAATTTTGCGATATTGTTTCTGCTTTAGAGCCTAGTTTTGGTGGAATAAACTTAGAAGATATTAAAGCTCCAGATTGCTTTGTTATCGAAGAAGAACTTAAAAAGCGTACTTCGATACCTGTTTTTCACGATGATCAACATGGAACGGCTATTATTAGTGGCGCTGCCATGCTAAACGCTTGTAAGCTTTTAAATAAAAAAGCAGAAGATTTGAAAGTGGTTTTTTGTGGTGGTGGAGCGGCTTCAATGTCTTGCGCCAAGTTTTGGTTTAGCTTGGGAGTCAAAAAAGAAAACTGTCTTATGACCGATAGCAAAGGTGTTATTTACAAAGGTCGCAAGGAATCGATGAATGAATACAAAGAATTTTTTGCTACTGAAGATGGTGCTTGGCACAAGACTGTGCCAAAAACTTTAGAAGAGGCCATGGTAGGTGCCGATGCTTTTATTGGATGTAGTGTTGCCAACGTGGTGAGTAAGGAAATGCTTAAATCTATGGCTAAAAATCCCTTGGTTTTTGCAATGGCAAATCCTGATCCAGAAATTAGTTATGAAGAGGCTCACGAGGCTCGTGACGATTTAATTTTTGCAACAGGTCGCTCCGATTATCCCAACCAGGTAAACAATGTTTTATGTTTTCCCTATATTTTTAGAGGGGCATTAGATGTTAGAGCAAGCACGGTAAACGAAGAAATGAAAAAGGCTGCTGCCGAGGCTTTGGCTTTGCTTGCTCAGCAAGAAGTTCCAGAAAATGTTGTGCAAAGTTATGGTGGTGAAGAATTAAAGTTTGGCAAAAAGTACATTATTCCTAAGCCCAATGACGAGAGAGTCCTCTTGTGGGTCAGCTCGGCTGTGGCTGACGCGGCTGTAAAAAGCAAAGTGGCCCAAAGAGCCATTCCTGGTGATTCAAAAGAAGCCTATATGGCAAAGTTAGAAAAGCTTTTAGGTCAGTCTAGGGCTGCTTTGCGTGATTTAAAAAACAAATTATATTTACTCAGAAAAGCTAAAAAGGCTCCGCGTACGTGTCGAATGATTTTTACGGAAGGTGAGAGTAGACGAATTTTGCATGCGGCTGAAATATTAAAGCAAGAAAGAATAGCGGAGCCTATTTTTGTAGGTAACCCTGAGAGAATTAAGGCTCAAATTGAGCATTTGAATTTACAGCAAATTAGAGATTGTGAGATTTTGCATCCTCGTAAAGATGAGCGCTATGATAAATACGCACAAGAGTTTTGGCAGCTGCGCCAGCGCAAAGGTCTTAGTCTTTCTTCGGCAAAATTTTTAATGAGAGATCCTTTGTATTTTGGAGCTATGCACCTCAGGCAAAGAAATGCAGAAGCTTGGGTAGGGGGCTTAGATCGCCCGTACCCTGAGGCGATTAGACCGCTCTTTAAAATTATTGGCTCTGATAAGTGCAAAAAAGTGGCTGGTTTGCATATGGCTTTGTGGAAGGGAAGGGCTCTCTTTTTTGCAGACACAACTGTTAATGTAGAACCCAGTGCTCAGGATTTAGTTGATATTGCTTTGAGCGCGGCGGCAGAAGCAGAGCTTTTGGGCTTTGAGCCTAGGGTAGCAATGTTGAGCTTCTCAAACTTTGGTAGCAACAGACATCCTGAGGCTTTAAGGGTAAAAGAAGCTACAAAAATCTTGAAAGAAAAACATCCTGAATTATTGGTAGAAGGTGAAATTCAGGCTGATACAGCCGTATCTTGTGAAATCCAAGAGAAAAGTTTTGCCTTTAGTGCTTTGGCGGACAAAGGAGCCAATGTGCTGGTTTTTCCGAATCTTTCATCGGCAAATATTTCTTATAAATTATTACAGCAACTTGGTGGAGCCGAAATGATCGGTCCAATTTTACTTGGAATGAAAAAACCGGCTCATGTTCTGCCTTTGCATGCCTGTGTCGAAGACATCGTCAACATGAGTACTGTGGCCGCTTTAGATGCCGAAAGATATCTGCAGCAATAACTAGGCTACTGTAACTTTTTCTTTTTCTTCTTCCTAGCTTTATTTTTTTTCTTCTTTTTCCACTTGTCTTTGAAGCGTTGTTTTTCTTCTGGGCGCATTTGCTGCCACATTTTATGAAACTTTTTCACTCTTTTTTGTTTTTTGGGTTCTAACTTTTCATAGCGATTAAAGTTATTCAGTATTTTTTGTTGTCTTTTTACAGGCATTTTTTTAAAACGCCGATAGGCTTTGATGAGCTTGCGGCGCTTTTTGCGAGGAAGCTTGTCGAGCTCAGCAAGTTTTTCATCGATTTTTTTTCGTTTGTAAACTTTGAGTTTCTTGTACTTCTCTATAGCTTGTTCGGGCTCTTGAGTCTCCTGAGCCTTGGTGTTCAGTGTAAAAACAAGACTTAATAGAGCTATTGTTTTAAGGTTTAAATACTTTCCCATTCTTCGATCTCCTCTAGGTGTTCAATGAATTCGCTTTCTGCGAAGAAGTCTTCGTTTTCGAGCATTTCAGGTTCTATGTCTTCAAGTAAAAAGGCGGCTTGATTTAGTTTTTGATTAAAAAGGTATTGAGAGCTTTGTTGGTAAGTAAAAAATGTCAAAAGAGCTACTAGTCCTAAGGCCGGAACCAAGCTCGACTTAAAAAGCCAAAGAAATCTTGGGGCTTCTTTTGTTTTTTTAAGCATTTCTTTTTGAGCCATTTGTAAAACAGCGTTCTTATGTTCCTGGCTGACAACAGTATTTTTTTCGATAATTTCTTCGATAGTTTTTTTGCTCATTATGTATCGTCCTCAATTGTTGATTTTAAGTTTTTTCGAATTCTAAAAAGGTGGGATTTTACAGCAGATACCGAAAGGTTGTAAACATTTGCTAATTCGGCATAGCTAAGTTTTTCGTTAATAAAGCTTAAAAACAACATACGTTGAGCGGTTGGCAGCAGATCCAGTTGTTTTTGAATTTTTTCTATTTCTTGTAATTTTGCAAAGTCATTTTCTATGTCTTGAGGGTCGATGTTTAAGATTGCTGAATTGCTTTCTTCTAGGTCTTCAAAATTTAAATTCACTTTGTTTTTTCGGAAAGTATCGAATGCGCAGTTGCGCACGATGGTTTTTAACCAAGCTCTAAATTGCCCTTGCTGTCTGTAGTTTTGGGCATTTTGAATGACTCTCATCCAGCTAGTTTGTGAAATATCTTCAGCTAAACTCATGTTGCCTCCACAAAGTCGCAAGGCATAACCCAGTACGGATTTAGAGTGCCCATCAAAAAGCTGTCCAAAGGAGTTGTTATCTCCCTCGGACAGTTGTTGCATAAGCTTGTCATCTTCATTTTCTTTCACTGCTTCTATATCATACTCTCATAATTACGGAATACGAAAGCCGATACTAAAGTGAGGACCAGAAATTCCGGCATTTACACTAAGATCGCTATGATAGGCATAGTTTGTGTGCCAAAAGGTATGTACCGGTCTATATATTGGACGAGTTCTAACAATTACTTTAGGTCTGCGATGGCGAAAAATTCTTTTAAGGGGACGAATAACCTGCCTACGATGACGTTTCTTGTATCTTTGTTTGGCTTGATACTTAATCGCTTTTTTAATGATTTTATTTTTGCGTTTTAACTTAGTTAGACGCTGTTTTTTTACTTTGACTTTTTTATGTAGGCGTTTGTTACGTCGACCAGCTTCGGCATCGTTAGAGATGGCCAAGCATCCAAAAGAAAGAGAAAGCCCAAGAGCTAGTTTTGATATTTTACTTATTATTACCTTATTTATCTTCATATAGTAGAAACGTGCGTGGAGAGAAAAAGTTGCAATAAAATATAAACAGTAATAAATTCATATATTTACGGGTAACCTTGTCTGCTTGGCTGGAAGTCCAATCGAAGGATTCGTGTATAGGAAACGAAAATCGTAACTTCACTCGAAGCTAATAGCGTCCCAAAAAACTTCCTTCGCAGCGGTAAATGAAAAAAAAACTTTTTACTTGCGCTCTAAGTTCAGGGTTCTCCTTAAGCATTTGAAAAAATTTAATATAAGAATCTAAATATACTTCAAAAAATTTTATACGATTCTGATTTCCTAGAATCCTTGACTTGAGCCAGGCTCGGTCAGATTGTCTTAATATCTTTAGCTGCTTTCGCATTGATAAATCAGGGCGACCAACTTTTTCAAGTTCGCCTTGCAATGAAAGCAAAGATTTCTGCTTGCTTCGCTTGGATAATACTTTAATCAAAGTCATTGTTCTTTCTAATTGAAGTGCAGGCAGAAACAAGACGGCCGAGAAAAGGCTAGCGCTGCCAAAAGCAAATCGTTGTCCTATAGTAAGCGCGTTTCCCCAGTCTAGAAAAGCCATATAAGCAAAAACAAGAGTACCTGTCATGGTAAGAATGCCCATAGGGATGCTCATCTTAGAAAAGACGGGACTCAAAAAATCTTTTAGTAGATCATGGCTGTCTCTAAATTCTAAAAGTCCGTCTTCTATATTGGTCAAATCGGCATTATCAAAATCAGTAGGTAGGATTTCCAAGCGAAACTTAGCAGTGTTAAAATGCTTTAACATTGCATCCAAACTAGCTAACTCCCACTGGTCATTGCTTGGGGCCGCATATGAATTAAAAATACAAAAAAAGACAAACGAAGAAAATATCAAAGCGTTTATTCGCATATAAAAAAACTTCTTAAGCTAAGATTCTTTTAATGTCTACATTTTAATAAACATAGGAGAAAATAAATATCAATAATATTAGTTGCTTGTGCTGGAGTTGCCGATGAGCTGTTCTTCTTCTGGCTCGGTGTAAGCAGTTTTGTCCAGAAACTGAATCGACACCTTTTTTGTTTTGTCGTGGGGATGATTCAAAAATGCCAAGTCACCTTCCTTGGTGAAGTCAGGGTACATAGAGTTATCTGCTAAATTGTCTGTAAGCACAATATAGCGATCTTCTTCGCGGTCATAGACTTCTATATCTGAAACATAGATATTTGAAGGTACATCGATATAATTTTGGAGGTAGGCGGGCTTTTCGCTGCTGATTTTACTTACGTGGAAGCTGATGTAGCGTGAATCATAAGAAAAATTCATTTTTCCTAAAGGCCTTTCAAAATCGTGAACTTTGCTGCAGCTAAAATCTTTTTCTATTTTAAAAACTCCTGTGGTGTGAGTGTTTAAATCAAGAGCCCCTATTTCTTGTCCATCTTTAGAAAGCATTGGTAGTTTTATGTTTTGATTTTTGCAGATATCCTTTTGGTGAATTTTTTCAATTTTCTTATCTTTAATTAAATAGTCAGCCAAGCCAAGACCTGCATATTTTTTTTCTACGATCATTCTAAGGATCAGCCTTTTTCTTTCAAGAAGTCCAGTTGAATGGTAGTACCCATCTAAATCTGTTTCGCGATAAATTCTAGATGGTGCTAATTTTGTTAGCTTGTCCGCAGCAAATAATTTTCTATATTTAGAGGCTGTCAGTGTCTCCTCCAGATTGTAGAAATCAAAAATAGCTCTACTTTCCGGCAAAATTATTAACTGGTCATTTGCGGCAAAGACCGGGTCCCAAACTCCTGGAACGTGATGTTTGGCTTTTGTTTCTAAATTTATTACAATGTTGTGTTGCTGGGCGTGTGACCTGTCTGTTTCTCTTGGGTGAGAGTAGGAAAGATATTTGCCGTCGCTTGAAACTTTAAAGAAAAAAGAAGGAACCTCGTCTAATAAAATCTTAGCTTTTACTGGGCTTAAAATATTTTGGGCCTGTATATTGAATGTGAATGTAATTAAGGTAAGTAATAATTTTTTCATTTGAACAACCTTTCTATTGTGTTCTTAAAATAGCCTGTGTTCATATAGCCTTGGACGATAGGGTGGAGTATTTCTCCCTCACAAAAAAATACAACCGATGGAAAATGATTAAGCACGCCCTTTTTTAAAAGTCGTTTCGATGAGAAGACTATTTGATTGTCATCTTTATTGTGGGCGGCAAGAGGGTCTAAAACTTCTATATATTTTAAAGAATAGTCATCAGCAATTTGCTGAGCCTCTGGCCTGCCCATTAAAGACATGGGCATATAGGGGCTCCAAATATAGATGAAGCCACATTCCTCATTGTCTAATAAATAATCTAAATCATTGTCGTTAAAATTTGTTGAATGGGCGACGAAAGAGCACAGTGATAAAATAAAGATTAAAACTTTTCCCATCCCAAGCTAAACGCTAGCTCGGATACAGAAAAAAAACAAGTTAGGAGCTTTTAATCTGAGCTAAGTTTGGTCCAAAAGTAATTTAAGTACATGGCGTCGCTAATAGCTCTTTGTTTGAAGTCAGCAGAGCCGCCGTGGCCACCTTCTTCGTTTTCATAAAAATAAAAAGGATGTCCCATTCTTTGCATTTTGTGAGCCATTCTTCTTGCATGTCCCGGGTGAACGCGGTCATCATTGGCCGTAAGAAAAAATATTTGTGGGTATTTTCCCGTTTCTTTTAGATTTTGATAGGGAGAGTAAAGGGCTATATAAGCAGCTTCAGCTGGAATATCTGGATCTCCGTATTCACTTATCCATGAGTGGCCGACTAAAAGTTTGTGAAAGCGTAACATGTCCGTGAGTGGGACGTGGCAAGTGACGGCTCTAAAAAGATCTGGCCTTTGAACCATAACCGCAGCTACCAGTAGACCGCCATTGCTACCTCCTTGTATTCCTAAATGTCTAGGTGAAGTCACTTTGTCTTTGATTAGTTTTTTGGCTACGGCAATAAAATCGTTATAGGCTTTTTGTCTGTATTCTTTAAGAGCGGCTTGGTGCCATCTAGGTCCGTATTCACCGCCACCACGAATGTTGGCAATTACATAGACGCCGCCTTTGTCTAGCCAGGCTTTTTCTTTTAAGGCCGAGTAAGAGGGAGTGATATTTACCTCAAAGCCGCCATAGCCATAGAGTATTGTGGGGTTTTTTGAATCTAGCTTTAGACCTTTTTTGTGAACAATAAAATACGGAACCTTAGTACCATCTTTACTTCTTACAAATTTTTGATCAACTTGGTATTTGTTTGAGTCAAAACGTTTAGGCAGTGATTGAAACTCTGTGAGTTTGTATTTTGCTTTCCAAGGTTGCCACCAGGCTCTGCGTTTGAGTTGCCATTGAGATTTGGGGTCAACAAATGATTCTAGTTGAAGAAATACTTCTGGATGATCGTCGCTGGCAGAAACATTAGCTAAAGTTTGCTTTGCTTTCAGGGGTATTTCGTCTTTAACAGCAGACCCTAAAAGGTTTTTTCTGTATAGATAAACTTTGGGGTTCACATCTTTTAGTGTTTTTACAAAGACACCGTTTTTTCCGATGGAGGTGCCAGCTAGAATCTCATTTGGGCGTGCTTCAAAAAGCACAGTAATTTTTGCTTTGGAATTGGGGTTTTTCAAGAAGGCTTTGAAATCTAAAGCATACAGAGAACCTGCAGCGATTGTTTTGGAAGCATTCTTGCTTGCCTTGCGGTCACTGAATAAAAGGCCAAAGTCCTTGTGGTAGCCAACGATTTCAGCTGAATTAGGCAATGGAATTTTACTTAGGGATAAGTCAGGTCCGAGAACAAAGTTTTCGCTTTCATAAAAGTTTATAGCTCTGTTAACAATGCTGATGCGTTCGTCTTTAGAGTCAAGAGCAAGAGAATAAGGGCTGGCTAGGATGTCGTCTTCTTCGGCTGTAAAAATTAATTTGGCTTCCGATAGCTTTTGGCCTCTTTTTAGAATTTTTACTTCTCTAGGGTATTTAGATTCAGTGAGTCTGCTGCCTTCATAGGCCGGAGCTATTAATAGAGTGTTCTCGTCTACCCAGCTGAAACGGTTTTTGCCTACTGGTAAGTGAAAGCCGTCTTCTACAAACTTTTTAGCCACTAAGTCATATTCTCTGATAACAACAGCGTCACCGCCTTTGGGAGAAAGGGAGAGTAAAGCTCGGTTCTTGTTTTTGGCTTCGCGGTAACTGCCTTTGAAAACCCATGATTCATTTTCGTCTCTATTTAGTTTGTCGATATCAAGTAGAGTTTCCCATTCGACGTTCTTTGGGTTTCTTAAATAATTTTTTTTACTGGTGCGTCTCCAGAGGCCGCGCGGGTTTTTATCGTCAGTCCAAAAATTGTAGGCCCAATCTCCATCAAAGGCTACATAGATAAGTTTATCTTTGCTGCCAGCCAATTCAAGGGCGTAGTCTCTTGCGTCTGTAAAATATTTTCCTTTGGCAAGCTCGGCTTTGGTGCGGGCGTTTTGTTCTTTGAGCCACTCAATTGTTTCGGGATTCTCTGAATCTTCAAGCCACAAATCGCATTGAGTGCCTTCGGCATTTATATGACGGTTGAAATTACTGATCATCAACAAGAGTATAACTATGATTTTCATATGCCAAAAAACTTAACACAGGCTTTAGATCGTTTATGGGGTTGAAAAATTATGCTGCACAGCAGTATATTTGAGCCAGGTCTTTGACGTCGCTGTTCCTTTGGGGGGACGGAGGTCTAAACTGTTTATAAGTTCGCAATTTAATTGGGGGAGAACAAATAATGGAATTTATCAAAGAAGCCTTTTCGCAAAATTTTGCTGGTTTTGTCATGATGCTGGTCATCGTATTTTTAGGGATTATGGCCTTAGCTATTTTCCTAGAGCGTTTCGTGGTTCTCTACTTTAGAGCCAACGTAGACAAAGATCATTTTATTAACCACGTTCAAAGAGCGATTTTGTCTGGAGATTTAAACTCAGCCATAAATTACTGTAATGATCGTAGCGCACCACTTAACAATGTTGTTAAAGCTGGGCTGATCAGTGTCATGAACAAGGGGAGCGAGGCAGAGGTTCAAACGGCCATGGATGTTTCTTCACTAAGAGAAGTGCCCGCCGTTGAGAGAAGAACTCCTTTCTTGGCACTCTTTGCCAACGTAGCAACCTTGATGGGTCTTTTAACAACAATTTGGGGTCTAATTGGAGCTTTTAAAGCCGTAAAGGATGTAGATCCTGCTCAAAAAGCTGCTGTGCTAGCTGGTGAGATATCTGTTGCCATGAACGGAACGGCTCTTGGACTCTTTGTTGCGATTCCGACTTTGCTTGCTTACGCCCTGTTGTCTGCTAAGACGCAAAAGATTTTAGACGATATACACGAAGTAAGTGTTTCTACTTTAAATTTAATTTTACAAAACAGAGAAAAATTTCCTGCTCGTAATTAAGAAAAGAAGCTAAAGCAAAATGCGTCGAAACAAACGAAGAGAATTTCAAGATAACTTAAATTTAGTACCGTTTATTGATTTGTTTTCTACGATTATTATTTTCTTGTTGATCACAGCTGTTTTTGATCAGCTGTCATCAATGACAGTTAATCTTGGAGCTCAATCTACAGGCTCACAAGTAGCGCCAACTGATAAAGTAAAAAAAGTTACATCGGAGCTTAAAATAATAGTCAGTGATAAATCTATTTTGCTTTATGAAGGCAAAAAAGCTCGTACTTTGGGCTTGCCGCCAATAGTGGAAAAGCAGCTGCAGGTTGGTGAAGGTTATGAATCTGTGGATGCCTTTTTAAAAGAAATGCGCGAAAAATACACAGACAAAAAAGATATTATCGTCGAAGCCACCGATAACGCCCTCTATGACCACTTGGTAGGTGTAATGGATCGTTGTATGGATAATGGCTTTGAAGAATTAATTTTAACTGGACAGGGTTGAAGAGCAATATGGGAATTATAAAACCAGAATATCATTTGAAGTCTAAAAAAGACTTACCAAATCTTCGTCACAGGGTAAAGGGTCTCGGGCGCCATCGTAATTTAACCGGTGATCTAAATTTAACCACTATGATTGATGCTTTTGCGGTAATTATATTTTTCTTGCTACAGAGTTTTTCGGCTACTGGCGAAATCTTTTTAGCCAATGAAGATATTACTTTGCCTAATGCTTATTATGCTAGGCAATTAACTCGCTCGCCGATTGTTACGGTAATGGAAGATAAGATCTACCTTGAAGGTCATGAAGTGGGCCAAAACTCTGGTATACAACAGCGCGAAGAATTTAAATGGGAATTGCCAGCATTGGTGTCCCGTTTACAAGAGTATAAGAACTTTTTTGAAAGTATAAACCAGGGAGCGAAATATCCTGGAGATATAATTATTCAGGCTGATAGAGAGCTTAAATTTGTGTTTATTAAGCGAGTTATGTATTCGCTGGTTAAAGAAGGCTTTGGGAACTTGCAATTAGTGGTAAGAGGCCGAGTGGGGACTGACGCAAAGTTAAATGAAGCCGCTGCTGAATCACGTTAGTTTGTATGTATAAAAAATTAGCAATAATTTTATTTTCAATTAGTTCTTTTTCGGTTTTTTCCCAAGGCCAAATAGCAAAAAATGTTATTTCAGTTTCAGCTGTAGGCGAAGCTAGCTCTAAGCCAGATGTTGCTTTTTTAAATCTAAGAATTACAGCTTTGGATAAAACTCAATCTTGTGCCCAAAGCAGTATGGATAAAAAAATGCGCGAATTACAGAAAGTACTTAAAAAAAATTCGATTGCAGATAAAGATATTCAAAGTAGGTCTTATAACATTCATGAAGAAAATGAATGGCGCAAAGGCAAAAAAATACCTAAAGGCTATAGGGCGAGTCAGAGCTTAAGAGTGAAGTATCGTAAGATTTCAAAATTGTCCTTATTGCTTAAGCAACTAGGTAATTTGAACAAGCTGAACATTGAAAGCGTGGCTTTTGGCTTAAACGATGATAGTCAGCTTAAACTTCTTGCAATAGAAGACGCTTTAAAAAAGGCGAAAAGAAAGGCAGCTCACATAGCCCGCCTTTCTGGGCGCTCCCTTGGCAAAGTTATTTCTGTAAGTGAGGGAAGGGGTGGTGCTCAGCCAAGGCCACCAATGATGATGATGGCTAAATCCCGCGGAGGAGGCGCTGAGAGCGCATCTTCGCCTGTGTAAACAGGTGAGCTAAAAACAACAAGCTCTTTAAGCGTGCATTATTCTTTTTAAATATTTTGCCTCAATTAACATTATTTTGCCTCAATTAACATTATTTTGGTTATCATTAAGCTATGCATCGCTATATACTGATTCTGATAATTTATTTAACGAGTACTGGGGGGGTGGCAGCAATGGGAGAATCTAATCGCATAATAAAGGTTTTTAACGAGCTGCGGGCCGACAATATGCATATTTTAGATGATTTTTATCATCCCGACGCTCGTTTTGTGGACCCTATATCTGATTTAAAAGGTTTGGACACCTTAAAGGCATATTATCTAGGACTTTATCAAAATGTTACAAGCATTCGTTTTGATTTTTCGCACATATCTCACGATAAAAACAAATATGTAGGTGTTTGGACGATGTACATGAAATCTAAAAAATTAAATAAGGGTAAAGAAATTGCTTTGCCGGGAGTTTCTCATCTGCATTTTGATGAAGCCACAAATAAAGTTATTTACCATAGAGATTATTTTGATATGGGCGATTTTATATACAAACATATTCCGGTTTTAGGCTTTGTTGTTAAAAAGATTAACGCAAAACTTGGTGGACATTAATTTTTTAAAGGGGGGCTTTAGACACTTTTACGTTTTTTTTGGGGATAATAAATATTTGGGGGAAAAATGAATTTTAAAGGAATTATAAATAAAAATAATATGCTATCTGTTTTGGTAGCCTTGCTGATGGCTTGTTCAACAAAAACATCAGCTCTTGGTACAGCTAATCTACCAGCCGTTGAAGCTGTTGATTTTGTGGATCTGGAACGTTATGCAGGCACTTGGTACGAGATTGCTCGCTTTCCTTTTGAGCGACAAAAAGATTGTGTGGGAACAACGGCTACTTATGAATTAGAAGCAGATTTTGTAAGAGTGATCAATCGTTGTTATTACAAGTCTTTTGAGGGGCGTATGACGACTGCAACGGGCAGAGCAAAGGTGAAAGACAAAGAGACGAACGCTAAGCTTAGAGTGAGTTTCTTTTGGCCTTTCTATGGCGATTACTGGGTCATCTCACTGGGGGAGAATTATGATTACGCAGTGGTTAGTATGCCTAGTAGAAAGAACTTATGGATTTTATATCGAGACCCTGTTATGCCAAAAGACTTGTATGCAGAAATTGTACAGGATTTAAGGTCTAGGAATTTTGATACTTCTAGATTGATTTCGACTCTTCAAAAATAAGTATAATATATGATACACATCTACTTTTTAATCGGTCTTTTGCTTTGGATGCTTTTTGGATTTTTTTGCCAAGAGAAAAAAAAGGATATGGGCTTAGTAGATGTGTTTTGGGCTCTTGGTATTGGGCTCGCAGTTTTTGTTTTGGCTTTTTTGAGTGATGGCAATAGCGGCCGCCGTTTTGTGGTGGCCGCTATTGTTTTTATATGGGCGCTTCGCCTTTCGAGTCATTTGTTTTTAAATAGAGTTTATAAAAAAAAAGAAGACGCCCGTTATGCACATTTAAGGTCTCTTTGGGGTGATAAAGCTTCTAGGTATTTTTTGTTTATATTTCTATTTGAAGCCTTTTTGATTTTTCTTTTTGTATTTCCTTTTTTCTTTATTTTTGATTTAGATCATTTTTGGAACAAGTGGGATATTGTCGCAGTCCTGTGGGCAGTAACTTGTGTGTCGGGAGAAGCTCTTGCCGATCGCCAACTCGAAATTTTTAAGAAAATTTCAACAAACAAGAAAAAAACATGCAACGTAGGCTTGTGGAAATATAGTCGTCATCCAAATTACTTTTTTGAATGGTTGTTCTGGTTTAGTTTTGTATTCTTTACATCTTTTAAAGCTGGATTTATAGTTACTTTTCTTTCGCCTGTTGTAATGTTGATCTTTTTATTTTGGATTACGGGAATTCCGTATACTGAAAAGCAAGCTCTTAAAAGTCGCGGAGATGATTATAGAGAGTACCAGAGAACTACATCTGTATTTATTCCATGGTTTGTTAAGAAGTAGCTTAATTATAAATAGGTAAATCTTTTTTAGTTATAGTTGTTAAATGACATTCCCACTCTTCAGATATTTCCTGCTCCAGCGAACAAATTTCTTTGAGGTTTTTATGAGCAAATTTTCTGAGATCATTGTGTATGTCTTTATTTAAAACTAGGTCTCTAAGAAAGTAGTATGAATGGTGATCAGCAACTTCACTAAGTAATCTTACAAGTAAATCGCAATCATGTTTGCTAAGGCCAGTTTTTAGATAATCGCGAAAATACCTATAATTTTGTACAATTTGTAAAAGTATAGGCGGATAATCGTCTTTTAAATCTTTGGCTAAAGCCTCAAAAATAGCGTCGCTAAACATACCCTCGTCGGAGGTAGATTCTATGTCCAAAACTGCGGAAAAAAGCTCTACAATTTGTGTCTTGTATTTTTTAAAGTCAACAATTTCTTGGAGATGTGAAATTGTTTCTACCCCAAGACTTGCAACTGTGGGTATGAAAATTTCATATAGAAGTTGTTTTCGGATTTTTGGTGAATTGATCTGAAAAGTCCAAAATATTGAATGGTGCAAGGGGTGTAATAATGGTTTCTCAGCTCTTGACCTTAGAACAAGTTCTTTGATTGTTTCTTGTTGAGCTTTGTCATCATATGAATTGGAATTCACATATGAATTTTTAAAATCACGAAAAGCTTGTTCTGAATCAATTAGAAACGGGTATTCTTGGGCTAGTATTGAAAACAAAACTGGATTTTTTGTAGTTTGTTTGGATAAGACTTCTTCGAGTCTCGTTCTTGACTCTGGATCCTTTAAAAGTATTGGATTGTGCTTGCTAAACTTAATGATAACATCGAAGGCCTCAGCCGCACTATTTGCAAGAATTGCTTCTATATTTTTTTGAGCCTTTTTTCTTACTCTAAATTTTTCATGGCTTAATCTTTGCAGGTTTAGTTCTAAATCATCTACAGACTGAGAATATATATTAGAAGCAAAAAAAATAATTATAAAAAAAATAAAGCGGCGTGTACCCATGTTGAACAATGTATAGAGGAGGAGCGATAGTTTTTCATCCTTAAAAAAACTTTCGCAGTCTATAAAAATATAGGCTTTCTATTTCTTTAAAAAGGGCTTAAAATTGCAGTGCTAGAACACAGGCCACCCTTGCTCTGTGGCCATCTAGGGTGTCAAAGCTATTTGAGCTAAGAACTGGATAAATTGATCCTTTTTTAAAAAAAGTTTCAAAATTGAAATTTTTGACTCTGGCAATGACAGGAAGAGGAATCTGTTGATTTAGATAGACATGTGGTCTGCTTTTGTCTTTTTCAATCTCTTTATCTGTGATTAAAATATTTAATCCAGAAGATGTGAAATAGGGAACATTTCCTTTGTTGTATTTAATACTTGCAGATAAATTTATAGAAAAAACAAAACTTAGACTTTCTTCGCCGAATGGAGCAGAGCCTTTTAAAAGTGGCTGCGAAGGCACGCCATCGAGATTTAGACTTGAAATTTTTGAAGAAACGCTAGAAAACTTTACATTGGCTTGCCCTCTGGATTGCTCTGATAATTTAAGTTGAAGCGGGGCTCGAAAGGCGTAACGTTTCATATCCTCTTCTACAAGACAAATAATATTAAGATTTGTTGTTGTTTTATATAATGCATAATCAGTTTTAAGGGTTTTAGAAAGTTTGGAAGCAAGAATAGTTTGCATTTGTTGGTAGCTCGATATGTCTGAATCTTTGGAAAAGGAATTGTTAGTGAGTAAAATTAAAAAAGCACTTAAAATTGTGACGTATATTTTTTTCATTTCTTATGCTGTCTAAAACAGTTTAAGCTTGTGTCAAGGCTGATTCTGTATTGCAAAAGCCATGCTCGGCTTATCTGTCGGTAATTATAGAAAAAAAACATATATTTTTTTACATATGTTTCATTTACTGGCAAGAGCTCGACAAAGATGGATAAATATTTTTATAAGGATTGCTCGAATGAGATTTTTTGTAAAAACTGCAATTTCTTCTTTTTTAATATCAATACTTTTGTGTGCTTCTTCTAACGAGGTATATGCACAAGCTGCAAATCTTGATAGTGATGGCGATGGAGTCTTTGACCATCTAGACCCAGAACCGAACCGAGCAAATGTATTTCCAAGGTTTAGGGTTGAGGATGCTATTACACGTGAGGATCATTATTCACATGAGAGTGATGATAACTTCAATTATGGCCGAGGTGCTTCAGCGTTAAATCACAGCTTTGATTGGAAGCCAACTTTACCTGAAAACACTCCAATACAAATTGAATCGATTCAAATGAGTGGGACTATAGATGATTGGGTTCATATTAACGGACAGCATCTTTATGGTGATATTTCTGTTGAGCACATACAGAGAAATATAAATGTTCCTATCGTTCAACATTTAAACAGAGATAATATTAGTGGCGATGACGAGTTTAATATAAAGATCTTTGATCATGTTGATGTGGATTTCCCCGACACAAATCCCGACAAAAACGAATCTTATATAAATGTAAATATGTCTACAGTTTATTATAAAATTGTACCTCAGGCTAACTTGACTGCCTTCAGTCACGCTAGTGCTGACGCTACACCTGATTCCACTGAGGCCACCGTGGGATCGTTGATAACTGTTCCGCAAATCGAAGATGATGGTGATGCTTCTTCGATTGTAGTCGATAGAATCTTCCCATCTGAAAGATACAGAAGAGTTCTTGTTGTTACGACTCCTTTTGCTTTAAAACTAAGCGGAGAGTTTTTTGATGCAGATCGAGTCATTCCAGGAGGCAGAGTCATCATTCCGATTCCGGCAGCCCAAAATATAAATGAAATTAACCTTGATATAATAGGTACCGACGAAGAGATCGAGGCAACCGATAGAGCAATCGTACATCTGTTTATTGAAGATTTAGAAGTAGTTGAAGGTGGAGATCGGTATATATCACAAGATGTAGTTTATTTTCGCCCAATAGGTGCTACTGTTGTGCCAGTCTATATACGACCAACTGAAGGCGATCCTGACCACCCGAGAGTGGTTTATAGTCCTATAGTTTCGCCTCCTTTTGATGATGGAGAAGTTGACGGAATTTATTACTCGGTTAGAGCTGAACTTCAAAATCCTGGCAACATGGAAAATCTATCCTTAGTTTCGATTAGGGCGCGGCTTATTGATGAAGCTTCTGTGGAGAGAACTGCTTCTCAAACTTGGACGCCACGTTTTGTGGCGAGTAGGCGAGCTGCTGCAACCGGTGATCAGTTTACTGAGATGTCCTTAACGAATGGAGCAGGTGATTTGCGGCTGGTTGATCTTCAAAATTATTCTTTAGTTTTTGATGTTGCAGTTTCTTTGCAACCAAATGGTGCTAATCCATTTTGGCTTAATGGAGCTCATATCCAAGATGTAACTGTGAATCAAGAAATTGTAGCTATAGCTAGATGGATTGCTCACGAAGACAACACCAGTGATCTTTCTAGAACACGAGTCATTCAGACGGTTTTAAATAGATTTAATATTCCAAATGTAACAGGGTCACTTATGTTTGATAGGGCCTCTTTGCGGGTTGCAGGTGTCGATACCTTGCTTGGTGTTTTAGAGGATGGCGGCGCCTTTCAATTGAGAGAAGGCGATGTGCTTACTATAGGTGATACGATTCAACATGCAAGAGAGTTAGCGCAAACTGCTTTAGAAAATCAAGACCGTTATGATCCGGCTGGACCACTTTATTTTCATAAAAACGGCTGTACTGTAAACGACATTTGTAAAAATATGATTGATGGAGTTCGCAGAGGTTTAATGGTTGTGATTCCTACGGCGGATGCTGGAAATACTTATTACGGACCATCTCCAGCAACGCAAGCTTTTTTGACTCGAATTGGTTCTTTACCTGTGGGCAATGCTCAAAGAGTCGCTCTTGAGCAGCAGTTTGTTGAGTATGTGCGCGATGCTTACCGGGCCGACCCCAATGACAGTTTGCCTTTTTAAATAAGTACATAAAGTATTGATTATATTCATGATTTGAAAAATTACATTGTTCGCTTTGCGAGAATTAGTTATAAATTTTTTGGTGAAGCACTTTATTGCGCTAGGTATATTTTTATTCCAAATAAATTTTGTTTTAGCTAGACCGCTTTATTTTATGATTTCCCAAATGCTAGACGGCAAGGGAGATGTGGCTGCAAATATTCTTTTAAGCCGGCAATTTAAAGAGCTGGATCCTAGCTTAGATATACGTTTTTTGCTTCCAAGAGCTGATGAAAAAGATTTTCGTTTGTTGGCTGAAGAAGATGAAGTGGGTCGAGCTTTGTTTGCTTCAAATCATTCTCATGTAAATGAAGTGCTGCGTGTGCATGGCCAAGGAAATTTGCCAGTTTTTTGTTTTGCATGCATGAGGGGCTTTGCTGTTGTTTATGATTTTATAAATGAAAATATAGAGTATCGTAAACAAGGGCAAGAAAAACATCCTCTGCTTCAAACTCTAGTCAGGGATTCTCTTGGAAATAGTGTTTATGAGTTTGGTGAGCAAGGACGTGCTCCGTTTTATTATATTGTACCTAAAGAAGAAGATTCTGATTTTAAAAAACGTCCTAATTTTGTATATGCTTATTCTCATTCTAGCTATTCACAACTTATTTATTTTTTAGCACTCGAGCGCTATCTTCGCGCTGAAGGTGTGAGTGGCACGGTTGATGTTTGGTCGAATCATCCAAATGTATTTCAAGAGCTTGATGTGGAAGGTCTTGATTCTTTGATGTCTCGTTTTCGCTTTGTGTCAGGCGAGAGTAAAATGCAATCTCACGAAAGAGCTATCCAGGAAAGTTCTTATCCGCCGCTTGTTACAGGAGATGTGTCTTTTTCTTTTGCTGTTCAAGCTGCTCAGGCCTTTGTTTATGAACGTAGATTTCATAAACAAAATATGTATCTTAGTTTTATAAGTCAATTTGTTCTATCGCAAAGAAATGCTTTCAACGGATTAGCTTTTTTGGATGAGGCGGCCAGTATAGAGCTTAAGGACAATGTTTCATATCAAGAAATGAGAATCGAAACTGAAGAGTTGTTTCAATTCTTGTCAAATGCTCCCTTGCTTGAAAGTTTTGCAAAATGGATGCGCGATCAACAAAAAGATTTTTCTTTGGCATTGGCCTTGTTGTCGTTATTACAAAAAGAGGCATCTGGACAAGGATGTGAGGGCTTGCTCCACTAAGAAAGCTTGTTCTTTTTTGATAATTTGATTAAGAGGTATTTGCTATGGATAAAAAAGGACGTCTGCCGCTGAATCACATAAATGAAAATGTAAAAGCGAATTATACGCTTTCTGGAAAAGAGTTGTGGGTTAATGAAATGTTACAGCTTTCAGCTCCTAAAGAAGAGTTTTGCGGTCTTAATTCAACAGAATGGGCGCAGCAAAGTGTCTTTGAGGCTGATTTTAATATTCAAAAATTAGAGCTTGGTATGACCTACCAACTCTCCGGTAGGGCTAAGGCTAATGTGCCCAGTCTTTGCAGTCATTGTGGCGCTTCTTTTGTGGCGCCTCGTAAAATTGATCTCCAGCACTCTTTTGCGGCACCTAAAAGACGTAAAAGTTCCTCTGAGCAAGGGCTGGAGGACTGGGAGCAAGAACAGGTGGATTTTACACAGCTTGATGAGCAATATATTGATTTTATTAAGTATTTTTCTGAAGTCTTGGTTTTGTCTGAGCCTTTTGCTGACGCTCCAGAGCATTATGAAGGACTGGAATGCATTGGTTGTGCTGCAAAAGTAGACAAGTCCCTTTGAGTTGTTATAGATATGTTTATCTGAGGTCTTAAAATGCCAGTACCAAAGAAGAAAAAATCATATTCACGAACTCGACAAGGTCGAGCCCATCAATTTTTAACACCAGCTGGTTGGACGACTTGTCCTGAAACCGGTGAGGCTGTTCCACCTCATAGAGTGTCTTCTTCTGGTTGGTACAAAGGCAAAAAAATCTTTTTGACCAAGGCAGAAAAAAAATCAGCTTCTGCTCAAGACTCTAAAGCTTCCTAAAAAATTTAGATTTTATGACCACAGCTAAAATTTCGGGTGTTGGCCACGCTGTTCCTGCCAGGGAACTGAGCAATTTAGATTTAGAAAAAATAGTCGATACATCTGATGAATGGATTCGCAGTCGAACGGGCATAGAAAAAAGACGTTTACTTGATCCCAAAACCCAAAACCATACTTCTCTATCAGTAGAGGCTGGTAAAATGGCTCTCGAAAGAGCAGGTCTTCAGGCCTCTGATATTGATTATCTTATCTGTGCTACTTTGAGTCCGCAAACACGTATGCCTATTGCGGCTACCAGAATTGTTGATGGGCTGGGAATGGGTGAGATTGGATCTTTTGATTTAAACGCCGCTTGTGGTGCTTGGGTCTACGGCTTGGAGCTAGCGAATGCGCTTGTGACCAGTGGTAAATACAAAAGAGTGTTGTTAATCGCTACTGAAATCTTATCGGAATTTGTGAACTGGAAAGATCGCAACACCTGTGTGCTCTTTGGTGATGGGGCTAGTGCTACAATCATAGAAGCGGATTCCAAGGAAGAATCTGCTGTTTTATCTACCGCAACTTTTTCTTGGCCTGACGTTAAGGAAAGCTTAGTGATTCGAGGTGGTGGATCGGGGCTTCCCTATCAGCATCCAGAATTTAATGTCGATACAGATACTGGTATTCGAATGAACGGTTCAGAGGTTTTTAAGAATGCGACTCGCGGAATGGCCAAGGCCTGTAAAAGCGCCCTTGAAAAAGCGCAGATTGATGCAAGCCAAATAAGTCTGTTTATTCCCCATCAGGCCAACTTAAGAATTATTGAAATGACGGCTAAACTTTTGGATTTTCCCATGCAAAAGGTTGTGGTGAATTTACAAAGGTGGGGAAATACCTCGAGTGCCTCTATTCCTATTGCGTTGTCAGAGATTGTTGATACGGACAAAATAAAAAAAGGAGATCACATTCTCTTTGCAAGTTTTGGAGCTGGGTATTCATTTGGAGCCGCCGTTGTGCGGTGGTAAGGAAAAATTATGAGTGTATTATGGATGTTTCCAGGGCAAGGTTCTCAGCATGTAGGAATGGCCAAGGACTTTTATCAAGAATTTCCTATTGCACGTAAAGTATTTGATGAAGCAAGTGAAGGTTCAAAGATTGATTTGGCTAAACTTTGTTTTGAAGGAACAGAAGAAGAACTAAAGCAAACCGAAAAAACACAGCCAGCCTTACTTGCGACTTCGGTTGCCATGCACAGAGTGATCGAAGAGAGAATTTGCAAAAGCAAAGAATATGCGGGTCATTCGCTTGGTGAATACAGTGTTTTTGCGGCGGCAGGTGCCATGTCTCTATTTGAGAGTGCTCGCCTTTTGGAGTGTCGCGGAAACTTTATGGGCCGTGTGATGCCTGGTGAGAGCGGCGGAATGGCAGCCGTGCTTTTTGGGCGAGTCGAAAACATTGTAAGTAAGGTCAGTACTTTGTGTGAAGATATTTCTATAGATCCCGAAGCCAGTGTTTATCCGGCGAATTTTAATACGCCCGATCAGGTGGTTGTGTCTGGCAAGTTAAAAGGCTTAAAACTTTTTGCAGAAAAGGCGGCCTCTATCGGTGGCCGAAAAAACATTCCTCTAAATGTGACCGGACCTTTTCATTGCCCGCTTATGAAAAAAGCAGCTGAGCTTATGGTGCCCGAACTAGAATTAGTTAATTTTAAAACTCAAAGTGATAAGTATTTTTACTCCAATGTAGATGCCAATCGTTACTCTTTTGCGGCCGATGATTTTAGTGAATCTTTAAAAAAACTACTGCCGCAGCAGATCTACTCGCCCGTGCTCTGGATGCAAAGTATTGAAAAGGCCTATGCAGAAGGAAGCAAAACTTTTGTTGAGGTAGGTCCTCTGAAGGTTTTGGCATCGCTTGTTAAGAAGATTGCCAAGCTCAATGCTTGGAGCGATATTAAAATTTTAAACGTAAATTCTGTAGCCGATCTTGAAATTTTAGAAAAGGAATTGAATGGATGACTTCTTTAGATTGTTTTGGGCTTAAAGATAAAGTTGTTTTGGTGAGTGGTGGCAACCGAGGTATTGGTAAGGCTATTGTTACTTTGCTGGTTGAGGCTGGCGCGAAGGTGGCTTTTACTTACACCGGCTCTACTGAACAAAGCCAGGCGGCGGCTATTGAAATTGCAAATACTTTAAATCAAAAACATGGTGAAGATTCTTGCGCGGCTTTTAAGTTGGACGTCAGTGACGAAGCTCAGTGTAAAGAAGTTCTCGATCAGGTAATTAAAAAATATTCTTCTCTTTATGGGCTGGTTAACAACGCAGGTATTGCCATTGATCAACTTTTGCTTCGCTATAAAAGTGATGATTGGCAAAAATTATTTGATGTTAATTTAAAAGGGCTCTTTCAGTTAACCAAATTGTCTTTAAGGCATTTAATGCGCTCAAAAGAAGGTTCAAGTGTTGTAAACTTAAGTTCCGTTGTGGCTTTTACGGGCAACGCTGGTCAGGCACCGTATTGCGCGAGCAAGGCTGGGATTGTGGGTTTTACAAAGTCGCTGTCATTAGAGATGGCTGCTAAGAAAGTTAGAGCCAATTGTATTGCGCCAGGTTTTATAGCCACTGACATGACGCATAATTTAGATGAAGTTCAGCAAAACAAGCTAAAAGAGAAGATTCCCCTAGGAGAAGTGGGGGAAGCTCAAGATATTGCTTGGGGCGCTCTGTATCTTTTATCACCTGTATCTCGATATTTAACGGGACAGGTGTTGCATATTAACGGAGGGCTTTATTAAGATAGAGCTGTTCTCTGTATTTTGGAGGAAGAATTAAATTATGAATGTCGAAGAAAAAGTTAAAAGTATTATTGTTGAGCAGCTTAATGTAGATGCAGCGAGCGTAAAGCCCGATGCTTCTTTTGTAGATGATTTAGGCGCCGATAGTTTGGACATAGTTGAGCTTGTTATGACAATGGAAGAAGAATTTAGTCTTGAAATTCCTGATGACGAAGCTGAAAAAATTAAAAACGTTGGCGATGTTATTAATTATGTAAACAACAAAGCCAAGGCTTAGTTGTTTGTAGATAATTTTTATATTTTATGGCCGCAAAAAAAATAGTTGTCACAGGGATGGGTTGTGTGACTCCCCTGGGGTTAAACGTTGCGAGCACTTGGTCCTCAATGCTCGAAGGAAAATCTGGTGCCCAAGCTATCAAGCAGTTCGACAGCTCTGTTTTGTCGGTAAACTTTGCTTGTGAAGCTCATGGCTATGATCCCCTTGAATATTTTGACCGTAAAGAACTTCGTCGGCTTGATCGCTTTAATCAATTTGGAATTGTGGCTTCTAAGGAAGCCATAGAGCAATCGGGCTTAAAAGATTCTGTGGATCCTACAAGAGTAGGTGTATTGCTTAGCTCAGGTATGGGTGGATTAAATACCATTCAAGAGCAAATGAAAATAGCTCTAACTAAGCCCAATCGAGTGAGTCCTTTTTTTGTTCCTACCTCCATTGCCAATATGTTGCCCGGGCAAGTTAGTTTGCGTTATGGATTTCGTGGACCAAATTTTACGATTACATCGGCCTGTGCCAGTTCGGCGCACTCAATAGGCGAAGGCAAAAAAATGATCGAAGCCGGTGATGCCGACGCCATGATTGTTGGCGGGGCGGAATCAACGGTTTGTGTTTTAGCAGTTTCGGGTTTTTCGAATATGAAAGCCCTTTCAAAAAGAAATGATGATCCTACAAAAGCTTCTAGACCTTTTGACAAAGCCCGTGATGGTTTTGTTATGGGTGAAGGCGCCGGAGTCTTGGTGATAGAAAGTGAAGAGAGCGCCAAAGCTCGCGGAGCGACTATTTTTGCAGAACTTATAGGTTATGGCAGAAATGCAGATGCCTATCATGAGACGAGTCCAAGAGAAGATGGCAGCAGCGCGGCTGCTTGTATGGAGCTGGCCATAAAAGATGCTGGTATTAAGGCAAGTGACGTCGACCATGTAAACACTCATGGAACTTCTACACCGGTTGGCGATATTGCCGAATCAAAAGCTATTAACTTATGTTTTGGCGAGCACGCCAAAAGCAAATTGCTTTGTACCTCTACTAAGTCAATGACCGGTCACCTTTTAGGTGCGGCTGGCGCGGTGGAAGCTATTGCTTGTATACAAGCCTTAAGAGAATCGGTGATTCCCCCAACAATAAATTTAGAAGACCAAGACCCAGACTGTGCCATTCAAGTGGTGGCCAACGAAAAAAAAGCCGCTGATCTAAATATTGCCCTTAGTAATGGCTTCGGTTTTGGCGGAACCAACGCTTCTTTAATTTTTAAACGCTTTGATCAAGTGTTAAAATAACCGTTTTTTTGCATAAAAAATTGACAGTCATTTTTCTGAAGCTCAATAATACATAAATTAAAAAAAAACACTATAATGCATTCAAGAGGAGAAAAAATATGCAATTTAAGACATTTTTACAAATCAGTTTCTGTGTAATACTTTTTTCGTGCGCTTCAACTGTGCTACAGCCTGGAGCTGAAAGAGTTCGCATTAAACTATCTGAACCAACTAAAGAAGACAACTGTCGTTATTTGGGAGAGGTCACCGGTAACCAAGGTAATGCTTTTACTGGTGCTTGGACTAGTAACAAAAATATGGAAACTGGTGCCAGAAATGATATGAAAAACAAAGCAGCAGCCATGGGGGCTAATACTTTGGTCCTGCTTGGTAGCCGATCTGGCAGCACTCAAAGTGGCAGTCGTTATGGTTTTAGAGGTCAGCAGACAAACGTAACAACATCTGGTATTGCTTATAATTGTCCCGAAGGACAATAGAATAAATTTATAATTTAAATAGGAGAAATAATGAAAAAAATACTTTTAACAATCACTTTTGCTTTGCTAACTGGAGCTTCCGTACAGGCGAGCAGCTCTCAAATGTTTAAACCCCTACACAAGTTTGGGATTGGCTTAGAGCTACTTGGACAAGGTTTTTTGTATTCTGGAAAAGTACACTACCGCCCATTTCAAGCTTTAGCAGTAAACCTTGGTTACTCGTATCTAAGCGTTGATGATGGTGCTGGTACTAAGGTTAAATTACAAACGATTCCCGTGTCAGTTTCTGGGCTGTTTTTTGGTGATGATTATAGTTATCATAATCTCGAAGCAGTAGTAGGTCTGACTTTTCTGCCCGTTAAGCTCACTTCAGCATCGAGCACGCAGCTTACTAAGCTCACTGATACTGCGCTTATGTATGCTTTTGGTATTGGTTATAAATACTGGCCAACAACTTCTGGCTTGATTTTTGGTGCCACTCTTTATGGTCTACTAGCTGGAGGAGATTTCATACCTTGGCTTGGGCTAGAACTCGGTTACTCGTTCTAATTTTTGCTCTTTTCAATAAAAAAAAGCCCCAGTGTGTATCAAAACACACTGGGGCTTTTTAGTTTTAAAGGAGGTTTAGCGTCCGATTAAGATTGGAAATACAAACAATGATTTTTTATCTGCTTTCAAAGAAGATTTAAAGCTTGGAAGAGTCAAATCTTCGTTATCTCCTTTTCCTCTTGTGTGGCCTGGAGCATCAGTGAAAACGATTATGTTTTTACTAGCATTCGCATCCCAGTTCAATTCGGTGCGAGCATGTTCTAGCGCATCTAACATCGCCTCAGGATGATCTCCACCTCCATTCACAGTAATAGCTTTTATCTTTTTTGAAACTAAGTCTAAATCATCAGTTAAGCCCATTATTTCTTTAACAATGTAGTCTTCTTTTGCATCTTTAAAAAGTATTACAGAGAGTCTGAATGTGTTTTTTTTATGAGATTTTAGCTTCTCTAAAAAAGTATTCAATTGAACTTTTACTGCGTTAATGTCGTCACCCATGCTGCCTGTAGTGTCTATCACTAAAGCAACATCAATTTTATTTGAGGAAGAGAGAACCAGTTTGGAAAAAATCTCGTTAACAACACTTGGTAGCATTTCAGACTTTGGAGAGAAGCCTAGAAAGGTTCCAGTGCTATCAGCCAGTGATGATAATTGGTTATACGCGCTATTGTCGTACATGCCTGCATAATCTTCTTTCAAAGAAGCCCGATCTTTAATAGTTGTTTTACCAGAGGTTGCTGAGCCTATAACAACTTTTCCCTCTAATCCTTTAAAACTAGATGGATTTGCTTCTGCGGTCGTTGCCTTCTTAGCGTCTTTTGTAACAGTTGTAAGTAAAAGTCGGACAGTAGCTATGTCAACCTTTTTACTTAATGCAGCTGCTGTGAAAGTAGAAAATAATAATTTTCTTAGGCTTGCTAAACGGCCATTTTTTTTGACTATGTCATTAGTTTTATCGGTTATGATTTTTTGTTTTTGTGACGCAAGACTTTTATCGTAAAAAATTACGGAATCTCTCTCAAGCCTGGATAGGAAATTTAGATTTTCTTGTTCAAAAGTATGCAAAACCTCTACTGCATTAGTTAGTGAGTCACTTAATGTCGTTAATTCAGTTTTTTCAGCATAAAACTGCGTTAAAACATCGTTGTATTTTTTAATGGCGGCATCAAGATCTTCCTGTAAACCGTCGATTCTGCAGTTGTCATCTATGATTGAACACACTGCTTTTTTTTGCGTGTCTATTTGGTCTTGTAGCAGTAGAGTTTGTTTGTCGTGATTTTCTTTTAAAGTGCCATACGATTCAACTAAGTTCTTAGATTTCTCTAATAGATCAGTATACGAATCAGCCAACTTGCTGTATTCCTCTTCTGAAATTCCAGAAGTCGACGATTCAACTCTGCTGATAGGTTCACTGTCAGTACTTAAATCAGTTACAGTTAGTTTTTTTTCGCCACAAGAGGCGAAGAAGCCTAGACAAGTTAAGCCTAAGACTAAGTTATATTTTTCTTTCATTTAATAATTCTCCTTTTATTTGAAAACATGTGTATGTAATGTTCAAAATGCGTGCCAGCGTATTATAGCTTATTTACGGCCTCATTAAAAGAAAAAAAATCTAGAGGATTTTTTTTGTAATTTGTCTGTCTAAAAGTTTTACACTTTTTTCGTATTTTGCTTTTATTTTTTTTGTAAGTGAGCTTACAAAGCACTAGATGAGTTCTCAATTTTTAAAAGTTTGGCTTTTGTTTTTACACCTCCAGGTGCCGAAAAACCACCGAGGGTTTTTTTATTTTGGGGCAGCACGCGATGGCAGGGAATCACTAGCAGCACGGGGTTTTGAGCCATGGCGCTTCCGACGGCTCTCGCTGCCTTTGGTCTACCGCACTTTGCAGCTAGCTCTTTGTAGCTCATAGTTTTAGCATAGGGAATTTTTTGAGCGACTTTATATATTTTTTTTCTAAAGTCAGTCTTGCTTTCTAAATCAAGAGGAACCTTGCTAAAGTCTATTACTTTGTTTTTGCTATAGGCTTTAAGTTTGTTCTCTAAGTCTTTGTACCATGTGGGTTTGGTTGTTTTTGAGATGAGAGTTGCTGCTTTTTCTTCTTTTTGTAGCTGTGCAAAGATAGCTTCTTTACTTTTTAAGGTGAGTTTTAACTGGCAAAGAGCTGTTTGGGTATAGACAAGAGCAAAGTTGCCGACCTTGTTTTCTATGTAAGCAAAATACTTTGTTTCAGGGAGCTGCTTCATTTTGCTTTTTGGATTCTCTCTTAATCAAGCCTTCGATTTCTTCCATCATTTCTGTCACATCTTTAAAATGTCGATAAACTGAGGCGTAGCGAACGTAAGCAATTTCGTCGATCTGCTTTAATTGGTTCATGACCTGCTCACCGATAGTTTGTGAGTTAACTTCTTTACTGCCACTGTCGAGTAAGTTCCACTCAATATCCGCAACAACGCCTTCCATTTGCTTGGTGCTCACAGGCCTTTTGCCACAAGATATTTTAACTGCCGTTAAAAGTTTTTCGCGGTTAAAGGGCTCTTGGGTGCCATTTTTTTTAAGCACAAGCGGCATGGTGTCTTCGACTCGTTCGAGAGTGCGCCAGCGTTTGCTGCAATCAATGCATTCCCTGCGGCGACGTATACTCGTGCCTTTGGGGCCAGGGCGCGAATCTAAAACTTTGGTGTTGTGGCAACCACAAAAGGGACAATTCATATTATGAATAAGTCCCTGGGTAAATTGGAAAGCTTCGACAAAGCTCTTTTACTTGCGAGCGTATTTCTTTTAGTTTTGCTTGGTCTTCGCGAGCTTGAATGGCTGTTTCAATCCAGTCAGCAATTTTTTTAATCTCAGCTTCTCCCATTCCGCGAGTTGTTATAGCAGGAGTTCCCAAGCGCATACCGCTTGTTACAAATGGAGAGGCTTTGTCAAAAGGAATGGTGTTGCGATTGGCATTGATCGCAGCCGCATCTAAAGCTAACTCTGCATCTTTGCCTGTTACATTTTTATTTTGTAAGTCGACTAAAATTAAATGAGTGTCTGTGCCGCCAGCTATTATGCGAAAGCCTTTTTCTTCAAGGCAGCTCGCAAAATAGTTTGCATTGCTTTTTACTTTTTTAATGTAGTCTTTGAATGAGGGTTCGAGGGCTTCTTTCATCATCATGGCTTTGGCCGCAATAACATGCATAAGGGGTCCGCCTTGTAGGCCAGGGAAAACAGCCGAATCAATTTTTTTGCCGAGCTCTGGCTGGCATAAAATCATGCCACCGCGCGGTCCTCTAAGAGTTTTATGAGTGGTAGATGTAACAACGTCGGCATGGGGGAAGGGACTCGGGTGCTCGTCAGTAGCAACCAGTCCGGCAATGTGAGCCATATCCACCATCAAAAGAGCTCCGCATTCATCGGCGATCGCCTTGAACTTTTTAAAATCAATTTCTCTAGGGTAGGCCGAGCAGCCCGTGATAATAAGTTTTGGTTTAAATTCATTAGCTGATTTTGAGATTTCTTCGTAGTCAAAACACTCAGTTTCTTTTGAAACTCCATAGTGTTTAATATCAAACCATTTTCCCGAAAGATTTACCGGAGAGCCGTGGGTCAAGTGACCGCCGTGGCTAAGCTCACAAGATAAAATTCGATCACCGGGTTTCAGCAAAGCTAAAAAGACAGCTTGGTTGGCTTGGGCTCCGCTGTGGCTTTGTACGTTTATGTGTGGTGTAAAATCACCAATACTAAATAATTTTTTACCCCGTTCGCGCGCTAGGTGCTCGGCTTGGTCAACGTATTCACAACCGCCATAGTAGCGCTTACCCGGATAACCTTCGGCGTATTTATTAGTTAGAGTTGAACCCATTGCTTGCAAGCAGGCAAGGCTCGTGTAGTTTTCGCTGGCAATTAACTCTAAGTGCTCAAGCTGTCTGCCGTATTCTAGATCAAGGGCTTTGTGTAGCTCTGGATCTTTTTCTTTAAGTTTGTGCTGAAAAAATTCTTGCATGCTCATTTTTTTTTCCTCTATTTATACGTCCATTAAATCGATTCTATTTTGGTGGCGGCCTTTTTCAAATTCTGTTTTTAACCAAGTTTCAATAATACTTATCATTTGCTCTAAGTTTTGTAAGCGACTTCCCAGGCAAAGAACATTACTGGCATTGTGCTGGCGAGAAAGCATAGTTACTTCGCTGTTGTAAGCTAAGACAGCTCTGATTCCTTTGTGGCGATTGGCGGCCATACTCATGCCAACTCCAGAGCCGCAAATCAAGATTCCTTGAGGCTGAGTGAGCTCGCTTTGTTCTTTTAAAATAGCGCTACAGACCTTGCCTGCAAAATCGGGATAATTCACTGATTCACTGCCTTGGGTGCCGTGATCGACCCATTCAATATGAGCTAATTTTTGCTTTAAAGAGTCCTTGGTTTCGGTGGCAGCGTGGTCGCAGGCAATATGGAGTTTCACATCTTTTTTTATAAACGATGGCGGCAATCCTAGAAACCCCGCATTAGAATTTATAACTAGCCACTCTGTGCCTGGCAGACTAGAAGATAAGCTGTCCCTATTTAATTATGAGCAGCGAAGAATTATTAGTTGAGCTTGAATTTACGCCTAATCCCAATACTTTAAAGTATGTGACACAAAGCACCTTACTCGAAAAGGGAGCTGTGCCAATTTCTAAGCTAGAAGAGGCTAAGGAAAAATCCCCACTTGCCTATGAGCTTTTGCAAATTGAGGGTGTGGTGGGCGTTATGATTTCTAGTAATTTTGTAACAATTACCATAGGTTCTCAAGATCGTTTGACCCACTTAAACGAAGATGTGATCAGTTGTATGAAGGCCTTTTTGCTTTCGGGAAAGGCTGCCCTAAACCTAGATAAACTCAATTTAGATGATGGCTCTAAGCGTGACTTAAATGAGCAGGAAAAGCTAATCGTAAAGATTTTAGACGAAGAAATTAGGCCTTCTGTAGCTATGGATGGCGGAGATATTTCTTTTGTAAAATTTGAAGAAGGTTATGTGTATTTAAGTATGCAAGGCTCTTGTGCCAATTGCCCTTCTTCTACGGCGACTCTTAAACTAGGAGTCGAAAATCGCTTAAAACAAGATATACCTGAAATTATTGAGGTATTAGCAATTTAATGAGTTCTCGCCATAAAAGCCGCGAGCTAGCGGTGCAATTTGTTTTTCAGGAAGGCTTTAAAAATCATTCTAGCGATTTTGAGCGCAAGCTAGAGTCTTTTTGGACTCACCAGGCTCAAAGCCAAGATGACAATCAGGAGTATTTCGAAAAACTTGCACGTGGTGTCAAGCAGCATTTGCCGACTATAGACAGTCAAATCGAGCAGGCCCTTGAGAACTGGCGCTTCGAAAGAGTGGACAAGCTAGACTTGGCTATTTTGAGAGTGGCTCTTTTTGAATTAAAACATTCTAGCGAAAAAATACCAGGGGCTATTGTGATTGACGAAGCTTTAAACATCGCAAAAAAATTCTGCGAGAAAAATTCTAGTTCTTTTATTAATGGCCTCTTAGATGCCATAATGAAAAAGAAAGATCATGCCTAAGAAAATTTTACTTATTAATCAGATGGGACAAGTAGACTGGGGTGCCTTGGACCGACTTTGTAACGGTTTGCTGGGTGAAGTGCTTTTTCGTAAAAAAATTCGCAAAGAAGAATTTCGTTTTGATGACTTATGTATTGTGAGTCCAAAATATGCAGATTTTTCTTATATTATGATTTGGTCGGGCAAAGGAGCTTTTCCTTGGCGACGACTCGAGGCTTTACCTATCAATAATGCCGAACTTTATTTCCACGGCAAGCTCAGTAAGCAAGAAAAAACCAAAGCCGCTGATTTTTTTACTGACATTAAGGAACTGTCACCAACTGCCCTTGCATGAGTGTTAAATGGAAATCGGCCGATATTCGGCGCTGGGCCAGGGAGCGGCTCTTAAATAAAGATTCAAGTCCTTTGATTAACAAAAGCAAAGGTGAAAAAAAACCTCAAGATTTACAAGAGACATCCGAAAATTCTACTAGTTCTACTTTTTTAAAGAATCTTATTTTAAATTCCAAAACAGGTTTTGATGCTTTAAGAGAAGGCGAAGGCAGACCAAGTAGCGATTATTCAAACAGTCAGTGTGTTGTTGTTTATGATTCTAAAGATGATGACAACGGAGAAGAAATTTGTCGATTGACAAAGACTTTGGGAATAAAAGTTTTTACTTCTATTGGTCATAGTTTAAAGACTTCATCGATTCGGCCCTCTATGTATTTTTCTGAGGATTATGTAGATAGTTTTTTAGAACTTATTGCCGAAAATAATTTGGCTTTGGTGATTGTGGATTTTCCCTTAAACGCCGGTCAGATACGAAATATGGAAGAGCGTTTAAAGGTACCGGTGCTCGACCGCGAGGGAATTGTGCTCGCAATTTTTGAAGAGCATGCTAGCGGTCATGTGGCTAAAATTCAAATTGAGCTTGCACAGATGAAATATTTATCGGCACGCTTAAGCGGTCTTTGGATGGGGCACTCTAGGCAGCGTGGAGCAAAAGGTGGTTTGGGAGCTAGGGGGCAGGGCGAAACTCAATTAGAGTATGACCGCCGCCGCGTGCGTCAGCGCATCGCGCTTTTAAATCGCAAACTAAATAAAGTTGCTAAAAATATTCGCGTTCAAAGTGATCGCCGCAAACAACTTAAACGAGTTTCTCTTTTGGGTTACACCAATAGCGGTAAATCAACATTGCTAGCAGCCCTAAGTCAGAGTGAAGATCTAGGGAGTGATCAACTTTTTAGTACCTTAGAGAGTCGCACCAGACTGCTGCAACCTTTAACAAAGCCTAAAATTTTAGTGAGTGACACCATTGGATTTATTAACAAGCTCTCTCCCGATTTAATGGCCTCCTTTCGAAGCACCCTTATGGAAAGTCAAGAAAGTGATTTTTTATTGATGTTGGTTGATGCGAGCCACCCCTTGTTTTTGGAACATCTAAGAGCTTGTCAGGCTTTGCTTAAAAAATTAAAACTACATGATAAGCCCGCCTTTTGTGTCTTTAATAAAATGGATTTACTTAAAAATGAGAGCGAAAAAATGCGTTTTAAAAATTTTAGCGCAAGGTTGCACGAGGTTCAGGATTACCAAAAGCTCTTTTGGCTTTCCGCTAAATCAAAAAAAGAGGTCTCCGAATTGACCCTTGCTTTAGGTGATGTTTTAAAAGCCTCAATGACTCCATGGAATAATACTTTATGAGCGAAAATAAAGCCCGCTGGTTGTTTTTATTGAGTGATGGAACAGGGGTTACTGTAGATAAAGCCGTGCAGGCTGTGCTCAAACAGTATTCGCTTAGTAATTTAAATATTCAGCGCTATAAAAAAGTGCGTAGCCGCGAACAAGTAAGGGCCATTGCAGAAGAGGCACAGCGCCGAGGTGCTTTGCTGGTTTATACAATTGTTATTGACGACATCCGCAAAGAGCTGCAAGAGGCTGCAAAAGAATTTGATATTAAACATGTAGACTTGCTGGGGTCCGTACTTGATCTTTTTAGTGGTTATTTGGATCTTAAGCCTTTAAACACCCCTGGTCTTTTGCACCAAGTGAATGAAGAATATTTTAAACGGATAGAAGCTATCGAGTTTACTGTCAGACAAGATGATGGCAACTCTATTGATAATTTAAAGAAAGCCGATTTGGTTTTATTGGGTGTCTCGCGAACTTCTAAAACTCCACTTTCAATTTATTTGTCTCACCGCGGATATAAGGTAGCTAATGTGCCTTTGATTAAAGACATACCTCCGCCAGATATTTTAGATGAGCTCGATCACAGAAAAGTCATAGCCCTTACAATTGATCCTCATGTTTTGGTGCAGATCCGCAAAAAAAGAATGCTCAGACTGGGACAAAAATCCGATGGCTCCTATTGTTCCCTAAAAGATGTAGTTGAAGAAGTGGAGTGGGCCCAACATTATTTTAACCGCCACAAACGCTGGGTGGTCTTTGATGTAACCAACAAAGCCCTCGAAGAAGTAGCCACCGATATAGAGCGCCGAATCCTACAAAAAAACCGCTTTTAAAGCTCCCTTTTTGTAGAGAGTGTACCAAAGTAGTATTATTATTAACAATAATTTTAGATACTTTCGGTTTTTAGTTTGGTAAAGTATTTCCCTTCTGTTAAAAGTTTGTCATGAGACTTTTTTTAACAATTCTATGTTTCTTTTCAGCTTCTTTTTTTACTTTTTCTTCAGATGATCTTACTCCTTGTGAGCAACAAGTAAATATCGATAGCTCCTGGATTTCTTTGGAAGCAAATGATTTGCTTTATGGTGATGTCGATCTAACGGGCTATATAATAAAATATGATATAAAAGATTTGGAGACCCTCGAGCCGGTTACTGTAACTGCTGTAGTTAGAGGCATCCATGGTGTTAATAAGACAGCGCTTCTGGAGAGAGAAGAAGTAGATAAAAGAGGTGATAAAAGATCTATACAGTATTTTGCTGATAGAATCTATTTTAATGCATTTACGATTAATTTAAAGAGATCGGCTTTACCTGTTAGATCTGATTCATCTAAGTCTGTTTTGTTAGAGCCATTAGGAACTAGTGACCGGACTGCTGGGGAAGAGCTTTGGCTTTCTTTGAGAGTAGATGATATTTTCTATGGCGAAGAGGCAAAAATTAAAGGCCATCGTATAAAATTTGAGGAACCTATTTCTTTCTTTACAACCGATGTTAGTGAAGTTAAATCGATAACGAAAACTGCTTTTGTTAGAGGTTTGTTTGGTGAGGGTATTGATAGAAAGGTGTTCTTAGATGTCGAAAAAGTGGACAAAAATACTGGTGCAGTTACCTACATCGAAGTTAGTTACACTCCTCGTGCTTTTAGAATATTGCTATTTTCTTTTGTCAGCGAGCTACAGATAGCTTCTTCTAAAATGTAGCTATAAAAGTCGATGATCACCTTTTGTGGTGAAACGTCAAATATCTGCTTTTTGGCGGATAACCTGGGGCGGGCTTTCTATTATAATTAGCTAATATGGCAGTTTGTAATAGGATTTGGCTTGTTTTGGCTTTAGGCTTTTTTGTGAGTTTTGCTTCTGATGCATCTGTTATAGAAAAATCTTCTTTCGAAAAATATAGAGTGATGTCTCAAAAAGGTTTGTTGACTCCCGTTCTGAATGCGCGTTTTGCAAGAGACTCCCGTTTTGAGCTGGGCCTTGGGGGGTCTTATTCACCCTATTCTAATTTAATAAAATACTACGCAGTTAATGGATCTTTGCAATTTCACTTTAATCGCCGGCACGCTATCGAGCCGATTTATTTTGGATGGTACAAGCCTTCCGTAAGCAATTTTACCAAAACACAGGTGGCCGAAAAATTTAGCTCATCACCAACAGATACCGAAGCTCCCAAAATGCACTTTTTAGCTTCATATCTATTTTCGCCCTATTACTCGAAAATGCATATTACCAAGCGTAGCGTGGCGCATTTTGATGTCTTTTTGGGGCTTGGCGGCGGCATGACAAAAACCAAATTGTTTCTTTCTCAGGAGAGCGGTGGCGTTGTTAATGTAACTGAGGGCCAAAATTTCTGGCGTCCCACTCTTGCTCTAAGTGCTGGAATTCGTTTCTTAATGCCTTCCCGCTTCTCGATTCGTTTTGAATTTCGAGATTTTATGTATAAAACGCGCAATTTTAATCGAAGTATCTTCGGCAACTCATTGCAAATGTCCTTGATGTTCAGTATCTTTTTTCCAAGCTTCCCTAAAGCTAGAAGCACTTAAAGCTTTTAGCTCAAGTAGAAGTTTAAAAAGGATATTTTATGTTTGAAGCTATACAAAAGCGCCTTTCAGGGGCTCTCCAAGGTTTACGTGGACGTAGCCACATTAGTGAAAAAGATGTTGAAAATGTATTAAACGAAATTCGTACAGGGCTACTTGAAGGCGATGTTCACTTTCGGGTAACCCGTGATTTCTTGGCTCGAGTTAAGGACCGCTGTATGCGCGAAGAAGTTCTTAAAAGTCTTGCGCCACAAGAGCAAATATTAAAAGTTCTCTCCGACGAATTAACTCTTGTTTTAGGTGGTCAGAACCGCGGCTTAGACTTTTCAGTTAAACCGCCAGCTGTGCTTGTGATGCTGGGCTTGCAAGGTTCTGGTAAAACAACTTCTTCTGTAAAATTAGCTCAGCATTTAAAAGATTTGGGCAAGCGAGTGGCTGTAGTCAGTGTTGATATTTATCGTCCGGCTGCCATGGAGCAATTAAAACAACTTAGTTCTAAAAGTGAAATAACTTGTTACCCAAGTCAGCCAGATGAAACAGCGCAAGCTATTGCAAAACGTGCTTTGCAGCAAGCCAAAGATGAAAATGCTGAAGTTTTGATTGTGGATACGGCAGGTCGCTTGCAGATCGATGAAGCTTTAATGAAAGAGCTGCAAGATATTTGTGAATTTTTAAATCCAGTAGAAAAACTTTTGGTGGTTGATTCAATGATGGGTCAGCAAGCTGTGGAAGTGGCCGAAGGTTTTGACCGAGTTGTGAGTCTTACTGGATCGATTTTAACTAAATTAGATAGTGACACCCGTGGTGGAGCGGCTTTGTCACTTGTGTCTGTAACTGGCAAACCTATAAAATTTATCGGTACCGGTGAAAGGCCAACCGATTTTGAAGTTTTTCACCCCGACCGCATGGCTTCTCGCATATTGGATATGGGCGATGTACTAAGTCTTATTGAAAAGGCAGAAAAAGTTATAAGTGAAGATGAAGCTAGGGAAGCGGCCCAGAAATTTTCTACCGATAGCTTTAATTTTGAGGATTTTCAAAAGCAACTTAAAATGATGTCACGCATGGGCTCTATGGGCAGTCTTTTAAAAATGATGCCTGGTATGGGAGCTATTAAAGACCAAATTGATTCGGTGGACACCGAAAAAGAACTTGGGCGAGTAAACGCCATAATTAACTCCATGACGTTGCAAGAGAGAAGACAGCCAGATGTGTTGAATGGTTCTCGCAGGGCGCGGATTGCGCGCGGGAGTGGGCGCACTGTAAGTGATGTTAATCAATTGGTAAAGCGCTTTAGTGAAGCACGCAAAATGATGAAGCAAATGGGCGGTCTTGGAAAAATGTTTAAAGGTGGTGGCGGCGGATCTGGCGGCGGCAATCCTTTTGGCGGCGGCGGCAAGCGAGGTAAGGGCTTTGGTCGCAAGTTTTAGTTATTCTATAAAAAAATGAGCGATCCCTTAGAAGGTAAAACATTAGAATTTATAGTCACAACACTCGTTGCTCATATGGGTTTTGAAGAACTTGGAAGTATTATAAAGATTCGCTGTTTTAATAATGAGCCAAGTATAAAATCTAGTTTAAAATTTTTAAGAAGAACACCTTGGGCCAGAGCAAAAGTAGAAGAATTGTATCTTGCTGAAATAGATGACATTTCTCTTTAAGAAGATTTGTTGACAGCGCAAGTTGTTGGCGCTTTTTTGTAAAAACGATATTAAATCGTTTTTGTCAAATATCTTCTAACTGTATGATAGAAGTTGCCGAAGTGGTTATTAGTCAAATAAAAAAACAAAAGGAGTTATCTATATCTTATGAAGTATTTAAATTTATTATTTTTAATGGTTGTGGCTTTGGGATTCCAAAGTTGTTCCTCAATATCAGAAGGCGATTGCAAAACTGGTGATTGGAGCGGAATTGGTTTGCGTGATGGTAGTGAAGGCAAAAAACTTTCTGTCTTCCAAAAGTACGCTAAAGATTGTGCCCAATACGAAGTTGTTCCTAATCTTGTGCAGTACAAGTCTGGTCGACATGAAGGCTTGAAAAACTTCTGTCGCCAAGCTGCATTTACTTTAGCTGAAAATGGTCAGACTGCCACTGGAAACAATATGTGTCTTCAAAGTGCTCATCAGGCCAGTTACCGAGCAGGCTATGCAAGTGGTCTTAAGGCTTTCTGTACTTTTGAAAAGGCGGCGAGCTATGGTCAAACAGGCGCCGATTTAAATATAAATATTTGCCCGACTTCGACTCGCTCGCAAGTTAGCAAAGGTTATAAATCGGGAATAAATAAATACTGTAAAGAAGAAAATATTTTTGAATCAGCCATTGCCAAAAATGAAACTCCAATACACAATTGCCCTAGAAGGTCGCGAGTTAGAGCAAGAAATGCTTTGCGTGATGCCACCGAATACTTAGGCTACCAAAAAGACATTAAAAACAAAAAAGATAAAATTCAAAAAGCTAATAACTCTATCTTAAGAGGAAGTCTGTCTGCCAACGAAACCATAATGTACGGCAAGCAGAAAGCTAAGCATGAAGTCAAAGTAAAATCGATTCGTCGTAGTATGGATAGAATAAAAGAAAGATATCGTCAGTATTAGGCGAAAAGTCTTATAAAGATAAAAGGAGCTTGGAGTTTTACTCTAAGCTCCTTTTTTTATTGTAATGATTAACTCTGGCAGCTGGCACAGTAAAAAGTAGCCCTTTGTGCGATCGTGCATTTTAGGATTTTTATATCTTCAGTTTTTGGGTGATTGCTGCAGAGTTCACCATCACGGCCATAAACTTTTATTTTTAATTTCATTATGCCTTTTTGGCCGTCGGGAATAACATAATCTCGCATAGATAAGCCGCCTGCTTTGTAGGCTCGCTTTAATATTGCCGTAATACTTTTTTTGAGCAATTTACATTCTTCTAAGCTAATGTCTTTGCCCAACAGGAATGGTGAGATTTTTGCGTGATATAAAATTTCACTTGCTAGGTAATTGCCAATTCCAGCAAATATCTTTTGATCCAGTAAGAGCTCTTTAATCTGCTTGTTGGAGTTTTGAATTTTTTTAAAAATCCACAGCCCGTTAAATTTTTTATCTACAAAGGGATCGGGGGCTTGGAACTCTGGCAGCTCTTCTATTAAATCGAGATGTCCAAATCTGCGAGGATCTACATAAACTAACTTAGTTTTATTCTTAAAAATAAGTTGCAGATGGGAGTGTTTGGGGAGCGGACTGTCTGTGCTGAGAGTTCTCCAGGATCCTGACATTCCTAGATGAGAATAAAGATAAAATGAATTATTTTTTGAGTCTTTAAACTGCGCGAAGAGTTTTTTACCATGCCTTTGCCATTCTACTAGTTTAAAATTTACAATTTTTTTTAAAGCACTGGGTTTTGATTTAGAAAATTTATACAGGCTTGAAATATACTTAGAATTTTTTATGCCAGAGAGGCTTTGTCCTTTTGACTGGTTTAAAATCCGACAGGTGTGTTCAACTTCAATAAGTTCTGGCATTGGAAGAGTTTTCCTACGTTAAATAAAGAGTCGCAAGGCCTAAAAAGGATAAGAAATCCAAAACTAGACTAGCATACTGCGGGTGGTCTTCTCTTATAGCGCTATATTTTCCTGTTAGCTCAAGCTAGCACTGCAAATGGAGATAGTTAAAAGCTTAAATAAAATGCTTATACCTGTGACATAGATAATTTAGCCTCTAAAAATACAATCGAAAAAAATGGCGGAAAACTAATCGACAAAGTTTTTGTCTCTAAAGAGAGGCCACACAAATTTAGGAATTGGGTTTATTCTACAGGTCATACGGCCAAAGCATGGCAGCTCTAAGTCCCTGATTAACGGCTCAAATATAAATCAACTTACGAAAAGCTTCGTTTATTCTTTGAATCAAGCAGATTCTGCGGTATAATGCGCCATGCGCTCTTTAGTTTTTTCACTAACCATTCTTTTATATTTTCCCTCGTTTGCCCAAAATATTGCTCTTGAAAAAGCTTCAATATTGATCGATGTTTCAGGCCATAACGGAAAAAATGGAGCTAACGGCGGAACCGGTTCAAATGCGACAAAAGCTCAAGTCGGAGAAAACGCTGGCCAAGTCAATGTTGAACTTACTCAAAAAAACGAAAAAATTGCTGTAGATATATTAGCCGTAAAAAATGGTGAAAAAAACAAACAGCTTTTATTAGACCTAGATAACGAGTTAAATTCTATAAACATTGATGCTTCTGGTGGAAATGGAGGCAAAGGTGGAAAGGGCGGCAACGGCGCAAGAGGACGAAGAGGAAGTTCTGGAGCTCAATGTCAAAACGGAGGTCGAGGAGGTCGGGGAGGAGACGGCGGTCGCGGTAGTGATGGCGCACGGTCTGGAAATGGCGGACAAGTAATTGTTAATATTTCTCGATCACAAAGACATCTACTAGCCATATTAGATGATCTTAATTTTTCTGCAGGAAAAGGCGGAAATAAAGGGGAACATGGTAAAGGTGGAAGTGGTGGTCCTGGTGGAAGTGGTGGTGGTTCTAAATGGAAGTTCACCGACGATGGAATGGAAATTGATTGCTTTGGTGGAAGCACTGGACCTAAAGGTTCTTCTGGAACAACGCATACGACTCCCATACTAATAAACGGTCTGCAAGGAGAAGAGGGCAGCTTCTCTATTAATATTACAGACCAAGAATCTAGAAAAATTCTTTTCAGAGAAAGATATAAAATTAAAGGCAGATATAAAATATACGATGAAAATAATGATGGAATTTATGAAGCCGGCGAAAAAATCACACTAAAATCTCTTGAGGTCGAAAACCCATCTGGAATGCAAACACCAGAAGAAGATATACATATAAGAATTTTACCTAAAAAGGATTACAAGTTTACAAGCAAGGATTATTTTAGGGTTCAATCAATTGAAGGTTATGCAAAAAATGTAGCCATAGATGACCAAGAACTGAAAGCTCAACTTAGCAATGTTGATGAAAATGACATTACAATGGTCCCGTACACTCAAAAAATTACCTTTCCAACCAAGGCCTATCAAATGCCCCTTAACAAAAACTTGCCAGAATTTTCCTTTGTACCCAGCATCAGCCAACAGTTTCCCGTGCTTGCGAAAAACTTAGAAACACCAGACATTCTAAAAGCAGGTGATATCGCAAATGTTGTGTGGGAAATCAAAAATATTTCCAGCAAGACTTTGGGTATAAATTCTCCTTCAGAAAGAGAAGTTGAAGCGCGTTTAACAATGCTTGGTGAATACAGCATAACAAATTTTAGTCTTGAACCAGCCGATGCTTACACTGAAAAACTCTTTAAAATTGAAAACAATACCTATAAGTTAAATATTCCTTTTATAGCTGCCAAAAAAAGCGTTCTTTTAAAATTCAAACTAAGAGTCTCCGCCGGTGCTGAATCATACTTGCCAATGAAGCTCCACCAGTCTTTACACTTCGATCGATTGGATGCAAGCTCTTTTGAAAATCAACCTATCCAGAGTGGACAAATTTCAATACAAGTAGCTCAAACATATCGAAAAATAGAGGGAGCTAATGTGCTTTTAGTTTCAAATAAATACACCTCAAAAGAAGCTATTGACTCCTGGAAAGAAGCACTTGGAACCCTGGGCTTTGTCCCTGAAATATACGACACAGATTACGAACAAAACTTTTCTTTATATGATGTAAAATACCATGGTGAATCTTTGGCTTCGAGATACAAAAATAAACTTATAATTATTCTTAACAATGATCGAATTTTAGATAGCCATGAAGGCATTGTTGCACAAGCAGACCAAATGATTATAGATCAAACAGAATATGCGCGAGCTGTTTTTGAAGACAACATAAGTTTTTACTTTGTTGGTAAAACAGATGATCATTATGAATGGCTCTTCAACCGGCTTGCAATGCCGCCTCACACAAGTTCCCAAGACACTCCCCACCAGGTGAATAAATATAACTACAAAAAAGATTTAAGTGCATTTTTTAAAGATGTAGAAGACCAAAAATTTTCTGAACAGTACGGACTAATCGCTGAAATTTATTTAGACATGGGTCGAGAGATAGTTGAACCTCAACAATCCGATTTTGTTAATATGAGAGAAAAAATTAAATCTAAGCTTGAAACTATATCACCAAATGATCGCTTCTACTTTGTCGGAGAATATAAATTGACCGAAGAATTGGCTCGAGGTTTCAACAGGTATGGCGCAGGAACACTGAAAATTTATCGAGGCTTTAATTTTAATGAAGCTGCTTGGCAAGCTAACCCTGCCTCTAACTCTGAAATGAATACAAGTAACTGGATTAAATCTGATGTCAACATTAGGCAACTGATCTACGCCCTTAGCCTAGAACAAAAACTTAAGCTATATGACAGACTTTACAAACATAAAAAATACATCTTAGTTTATTTGGTTCCAATTATATTAGACGCAATCTTATTAGATTTGTCGCTAGAGCAAATGCTAATTAGAAGTCGCGGCAAATCTGTCAACAAGTCTAAAATTAGAACTATGATGAAAAAATTTGATCTTGTCGCAAGTTTTTTTTCTCGTTACTCTCCTTTAATTGTTGATGCTGACAACGCTTTATTCGAAAAAGAAAAAGCTATATTTTACTTAACGCTAATGGCAAAACTTATATATGTATCTAAACAAGAAGGACACTGGAGAAACAGAATACCGACTTTAGGCAACCATCACGAACGCTCAAATGAAATTTTAGAACAAAGCATAGAAGAATCAATAAAAAAAATCTTTGAAGGCAGTCACGGCCGCTTTAAGCGTCCTTACAAAAAAAATAAAGAAGCTGCGGAACAACAGTATGAAAGCATTGTTGAAAATTTAATGGAAAATTCGAATATTGACTCTTATGCAGAACTTCTTGATCTTCGGCTTAAACCACGTATTAGTTTGCGAACAGTAGACCAAAGCAGTGATTATCAACCCTCTCTTCTTTCAAACAATGGTTATATAGATAAATTCAACGAACTTGAAAATGGTGGAGCAAGAAATAAACATGTTTTAAAACATGAATTAGATAGAAAGTCGCAACAAAGAGACAGCCTTGGTCACCGAGTTGAGGAAACCCCAGCCGAAAACGAGGATCCAGACGATCCAAATGCTTTTGATTTTTAGTTATTTTTTTCTACCTAAAGGCTAAAACTATGTTTGAGCTAAAGGTGTTTCATCCTTTGCCTGAAAACTCTCTATTTTTGCCTCGTTACCAACTTTGTGCTCTATAAGTCTCTACAAAGCAATTTTCTTGCCAAAATATTCATATAAAACTATGTAAATAGCATGCCGAGTAGAGCTTCAAAAATCAGCATTGTATTTATTGAATTGTTACTTAGCCTTAGCTGCTTACTTTCTAAAGATCTGAGCGCGCAGGACAAAATTTATCTTTTTCCTCCTCAATTTTATATTGAAAATTTAAAAAAATACCAAGACACTTTTTTATATGAAGTCACTTTCAATTCGGACCCCTGCGATAAGCCAAATGGATGCACGAGCATATTTAACTTAATTAAAGCCTTAAGAAAGCCTTCACAAACGACCACATCAAACTCTCTTGTTCTTAACGGTCCTTACTTGCAAAGTAGAACTGTGGATCTCGCAACAAATGCAATAATATATACTATAAGCTCTAAACCAGATATTTTTACAGTTCTACTAAAAGAATTTTTAGAGGGCTCTCCCGCTTTACTAAGTGCAAAAAAGGTTGCTTCGGCCAAGAAAACTAAAGTACATATTCCCGATCAAGAAAGTATAGATTTGGCGCAAGAGCTACTCAATTACCTAGAGAAAGAATTGTTTGAAGCCATAATGGGAGGCTCTCTCGATAAACACCTAACTAAGCCAAAAGCTGATTACAACCTTAAAGCTCAGTTGAAAGATTTAGGCAGAAAAATAACTGTCATTAGAGGAACTCTTTTGCAGTTCCTTAATTCCGGCGAGGAGAATCCTTTTCAAAAGTCTACGGGCTTAGGTGTCGCCAGCAATTCACAACGCGAAAGTATTGAGAAAGCTTTAAGAGAACCCTCTAAAGCTTCAGGCGGTTCCCCTTTAGAGATTAAATGGAAACAAATTAGAGCGGCCATTAAGAATTTAAAGCTTATTGATCCTTATGATCAAGACTCAACAAAAGTTTTCTATTTCCACATGAAACATAATTTGTCTTTTTTTGATGATTTTGCTGACCCTAATCAAGTAATTTTTACTCAGTTCTTAGCCGAGTATCAAAAAACGCAAGCCGAACAAGCTTTAGAGCCTCCAGAAGATCCAAATGATTTACTTCCAGAGCTTGAAGATAGAGCAAACTCTGACAGAAAAAAAGAAAGCGCTCTATCTGCCAGTGTGTTTAATAACAGTTATGAACCTCACCAACAGCTTGGATTTGTTCTGTATGAAGCTGGATCTTTTGCCAGCACCTCCAGTAAAGGTTTAATCGAAATAAGAGCTGAAATGTTTAGAAAAAATCTAAGATATTCACTAGCCATGCTTGAAGCAATGGAGATTGAAGAAGTTGACTTTATTAGTACTTTTTCTTATTACTTTGGAGAATTAGCCGCGCTTTATTTTCATAACCCCCAAGCTCTTGGTCCTATAGGCAAAGAGTTACTATGGCACGCCTTAGAAAGCCATGATCTAACATATCATAAAAATTCTTCACTCATAGTTTACAGCGCACTAGTTAAAGCTGCTTCTAAAAACCTACTGTCTCAGATGGAAGTTGAAAGACTAAAAGAGCTTTTAAAAAAAATGGACTCCTTGTTTTTAACAGCGTTTAAAATTTCTGGAGCAAAAGCCCATCTCAATACATTAATTCCAAGTGAAAATGAGACTTATGAAATATCGGAAATAGTGCATGTTGCTTCTATTTATTTGCACATTAGAGAGAGTCCTTTTCTAAAAGGTGCTGAAGACTATGTTAACAATGAGGTACTGATAAAAAAGCTTGGAAAAAATTTAGGAATCGATATAGTGCCTATAAATGACTGTGAAGACTTTTTGTTTTAGATTAAAAGAAAATTTTTACAGCATATAGTTCGTGTCCTTGTGGTTTGTTAAGAATACGACACGTGTGTTCAGCTTCAATAAGTTCAGGCATTGTAAGAGACTCCTATGTTAAATAGAGAGTTGCGAGTCCTAAAAAGGACAAGAAACCTATAATGACTGTTGAGGCGGTTAGGATTGCGCCAGCGCGCTGCCTAAAATACCGGCGCCTATGCAGGCGTAGATAGTTTGTTGTTTGCTCTTCTTAGTGTGGATTTTAAGGCTTGGGTTTTGACACATTAAAATCATTTTGTTTTTAATAGACTGTTGCTGTAAGTAACAAGAAAACTATTCGACTTTATTGACCATAACGCAGGATAAATTGCTTGATAATTTCTTTTTCTTCTTCATTCAAAAAACTGTTTCTTGGCATACGAGTGTAGCCGACTGGTCTAAAAGTTGTTGTTCCTTCATAAGTAATATTCACAGGTGCTGTTACTCTCTTCCATATGCGAGAATTTTCTAAATCGCCTGGGACAATAAGCTTAGAATTAGGTATCTTAATCGTTGTTGGATCACCACTTCCTCGACCCAAGTTAAAAGCTGTTCGTGTATAAGAAAAATTTACATAATCTTCCGGGCTGTAATCTATAGTAAAAGCCGCATCACCAGAGGGTGAATCAAAACCATGACAACTCATGCATTTATTATAAAGCAATGTTCGAAAAGCATTGTGCCGAGAAGAAGAATTTTCAAAGTCAACATCTGCCACAGGAGCATCAACAACGACACTGTCTTCATTCTCTAAAGTTTTATGTCCTAAACTAATATCATCAAAAGCAATAGAAAATTTATCCTTATCTATCCCTTGCACAAGTGGCACCAGCATAGAGGATCTTTTTTTTATTGCTATCGTCCCTTTAGGTTCATCAATCCTTAGGTTGTTCTCATAGTCCGAATAGTTGTTTCCAGAAAAAGCTAACTCTCCATTGATAAGTAAATTTATACCTCTCAAATATAAATTTTCATCACTTTTACAAGATAAAAAAGGTTCATGGAATTCATAGTTACAGCCCGCAGTGCCTTCTCCTAAAAAAAAATATAGACCGCAATCTTTCTCTAAAAATGAATCAAGAGGAAACTTAACTATCCGGGTCTTGCCTGACTTCTCTTCAAAATTTAGATAGACCTGATCTATTCTAAGACCTACAGTACGGCCATAAATTGTAAATTTAAAGTTTGATTTAATATCATGCAATGGTCCGACGTTAACTATTTTCCAATCTGAAGTAGGTGACAATTTATTCATTTGTTGTATCTTACTGTTAACCGTATAAAAAAATGTACTTTCTATCTCTGCTTTATATTTTATTGAAACACTATATTTACCTTCAACGACACCATTGAAGCTCAAATGACCACCAGTGCCGCCAAAAGGAGCTGCTAAGGGGCCATTTATCTCATAAACTTTAGTTTCCGAAGCCGTTTCATCAACAGCAATGCGCACTCCTTCTGTACCCTTGTAATAACCTAATGCACCACTTTCTGCTTCAATGGTGTATTTTTTATATATTTTAACTGTAGACTCTAGTTCAGCCAAAGTAGCAGGAACGCTCTGAAAATTATATACCTCAGTGGCATCTTGCTGAATTGAGCTTTGAGCAACCCAATCTTCAATTTTTTCTTTGATATCATTACCCCATAGTTCACAGTTGTTTCCACATTGGTGCCTATCTATGATCATCCGTTCAACAATTCTTGAATCTCCAGGTCTTGCGATGCTTATAGCTCCTAAGGCACTGGCATGAGCAACCGCCGGATCAGAGTCACTATGTTTTACAGGACCTATTCCCCCAACCGCATGACAAGAAGAACAATTTATAGACCTTAAATATGGATACAATGTAGCTTCAAAAGCGTTTTGAGATTCATCGGGATTCAATTGAGTTGTTATTTTTTTTGAATCAGAGAAGTCAGTCGTTGCACATTGTTTAAGATTAAAAATTGTTTCAACATTTTCAACCGGAGCTTTCACAACAGTAATTGTGTCTTCTTCTACCTTTGCAGCAGAAATATTCTTATCAACATCACCGCAAGCTGTTAAAAAAACAGCAATTGCTGCAAACAATATTTTTTTTAATATATTGATCACTTAAAACTTCCCTAATGTAATTATACTTCTTAGAGAGTGCGTATGACTGTTAAGATTTGCTTAAATCCTGAATACTCTTAGAGCAAGGCTCTCTAAAATAGACCTAAGTTTCTGTGATTCTCGGTAACTCTTGTAAAGCCTCACCCAAAACTAGATTGGCATACTGCGGATGGGCTTCTCTTATAGCGCTATATTTTCCTATTAACATAAATAGTCGCTTAGCTCAGTTGGTGAGAGAGTCTCCTTGATATGGAGAAGGACAGTGATCTGAATTCACTAGCGACCAACATTATTTTTCATGATTACAACTTGCCTTCACACTCAAGAGACGCCAAAGAACTTGGCCACCAACTAATTGTAGAAAGAAGTGACCATTTTTGTTTTGCCGCACCCAAGAAACGTGAGTGAGCCTCAGAAAAGAAATGCTTTATCTCTGTTTGAGTTATTGGCAAGCTTTCAAGTGAAGGAAAAAATATTTTATTCGTTTCTTCCAACAAATACCTCAGTAATGAATAAGTAAAGCCTTTAGAATGAACTTGAGTTAATTTTTCTCGTTCAGAACTCCAGTCACAAGCAAAAGGGGAGAGTAAAACTTCTAAAAGAGATCTTATGCGAAAATTGCTTTTTCCTGTATGGTCCGACAAATCTTCCACCAACCATTCGTTAGTTTTTGTTCTTAATAATGCTATTTCATCAACCCATAATTGTGGGTTGTGGTTAAACAATTGCTGAGCATAATCAGCTGCGACCAACGAAAAACATCTCGCCATTGAGGTCCCTACAAGCGGATTCCAGTTATGCTTTCCCTCAATTGCAAGCAATGTTGTTTCTTTTATTGCAACACATAAATTGTCATCTACAGGTGTTGTTTTGCGCAGTTCATCTAAAAAATATTTTCTTAGCTCATCAATCTGCCATGCTAATTTTACTGATCGCTTTTTATGAAACAATCTACTTGCCAGTGATTTAACTTGTTTCATATTTAGAGCTTGTAACAGATGTCTAAAATTTGCTTTTTCTTGCAACACCTCACTTGGCAAATCAGCTCTATGAGCTAAGTTGGCATACCTACTCAAAAGAGAATCAATAGCCTCTTGTGTACCCCTAGCACTACCATTAGAAATTTGATAAGACATTGCAAGAATGTCAGCCTGAAATGATCTATCAACAAGATCGGCAACCTCAAAGTCTACAGCCGCATTATAATAATCTCCTTGCTTGCCACCGCTGGGATCTGCATAAATCTGATCTGGTATTTTTAAATGATGTTCTCTTCCAAAATGAGCTTGACGACCTAATAATACAGCTGGATCAAGTTTACCCCCCGGTTTTAGAATATGAAAAGGATATAAAAGTAAAAAATAGTTTTCAATAGTTTGAAATCCAAGTTCCGAAGCATCTCCATTAAAATGACTTTGCACAATTGATTGATTCACAACTTCGGCAATACCAGATTTCACACCTAAAAGACCATTTGATTGCACTCGAGATCGAATTTCATCAATTGCCGCTTGATCACCATCAGCGTTTTGAAAATCGCGAAGCTGAGATTCTAAAGCGAATGCCCGATTTAGCTTGTACACTCTCGATGAACGTTCTAAATATCCAACACCTTTTAAATCTATTACTGTATCATCTGGAAGTTCAAACAAAGCTGCTCTTAGATAATCAATCGTTGTATGATAATTTGGAAAAGTGGGCCTAAAACCAGATTTATTCTTTTCAGGATCAACGTGAATTTCAGAATTTCGAATCTTGTTCAACTTTAATTGACTTAGAGAAATATAAGAGAACTCTTTCAAAATCCATTTTTCAATCGCCGAACTATCTAAAATTCTTAAGAACGGAAAATCTCTTTTCAATGCCCGTTCATTAACCCATAAAATTTGACTACCAGGCACAAATACAAATTGATCCTTACGCCCACTGTCGATTTCAGATGTGCTAGTCGGACGAAAGACTTGATTTGCAAATGAACTTTGCAGGAGACAAAACAAGCCATAAATCAGTAGGTATTGCACACAAAATGTTTATAAATAATATTTAGATCTCGCAAGAAAATTATTAAAAGTACTATGTTTTCAAACAGATACAAAACTATGGCTTTATTGATTTTCAACACAAGGTGATTGCTACTATGTGTTCAACTTCAATAAGTTCAGGCATGGGAAGGGTTTTCCTACGTTAAATAGAGTGTTGCAAGGCCTAAAAAGGACAAGAAACCAATAATATCGGTTGAGGCAGTAAGAATCACACCAGCAGCTAGGGCTGGATCTATTTTAAGCTTCTCAAGAGTTATTGGAATAAAAGCTCCCAGAAGGCCGGCGCTCAAAAGATTAATAATCATTGCCGAGAAAATAACTCCGCCAAGTATGGGGTTGCCAAACCATAGATAAACAATAATAGCCACCACGCTTGCCCATAGGACTCCGCTAATGAGTCCTACAGTGGCTTGCTTATAAAGTAGCTTGAAAGAATTCTGAGGATTAATTTGCCCTAGTGCTAGGGCGCGAACCACTGCTGTTAAGGTTTGACTGCCTACATTGCCGCCCATACTCGCCACAATCGGCATTAATACTGCGAGAGCTATCACTTCAGAAATAGTGGCATCAAATTGTTGAATAACAAAAGATGATAAAAAGGCGGTGACCAGATTAAAGCCAAGCCAAACACTACGTCTTAGGGAAATTTTCAGAGCCGAACCAAAAAGGTCCTCACCACTTTCAATACCACCTAATCTAAGCATGTCTTCTTCGACTTCTTCTTCGACCACTTCGATTACATCATCCACCGTGATGCGGCCGATTAATTTTGCGTTCTGATCGACGACCGGGGCAGAAATTAAGTCGTATTTTCGAAAGAGCATACCGACTTCTTCTTGGTCGGTTTGGGCCTTGATGCTGACTAAGTCACTCTTTATAATTTCGCTGATACTTTCTTCCGCTGCTAGGGAGAGCAGATCATGAATGCTGATTTCACCTTGTAATATATTGCGGTTGTTTACAACATATAGGGTTGTAATGTTGGAGGAGAGAGGACCGTATCTTCTTAGTTTTTGCAGAACATCCCTGGCGCTTTGTTTTTCTCCTAGGCTAATGCTGATTGATTGCATTAAGCTGCCGGCTGTATCATTTGGGTAGGCCAGCACTTTACGAATCTCAGCGCTTTTGTCTTTGTTTAGTCTGTTTAAAACGCGGCCACGCACGTCGGGTGCAATCTCGCCTAATAAATAAGCTGCATCATCATTTTCGAGTTCGTTTATAGCTTCTAAAAGGTTTTCTTCATCTAAGAGAGGAAGCAGTTCGACTTCTATGCTTTCATCTAGCTCGACTAAAACTTTTCCCACAGTTTTGGCCTGTAGGCAGCCGATTAAATTTTCTCGATCACTAGGGTCAAGGGTGCGTAAGAGCTCAGCAATATCAACAGGCCGAGACTGCTCTAAATTTTCTTTAAGTTTTACAAAGTCTTCATTGCGAAGAAGTTCGATGACTTCTTGGCCCCAGAGTACAGTGGAATAAGCTTTGTCTATTAGATCGACCCCAATTGATGAACCCTTTCTACTTAATTGCTTTGTTGGTAAACAACGTAGCCTTTAAAGTTTTTCCATTTCTTTTTGTGTTTGCTGTATTTTTTAGGTGTCACTCGTCCCTCTAGGGCAAGCAAGCGATGCTTGTTGTCTTTTTCTATATAAAAAAATATTGGGTCAACAAGTTTAGAGATGAGCCAGCTGCTGGGACTCATTTTAACTTTAAGAGTGTTTTTACCCTTAATTACTTCTTCTGCAGTTTTTACAAACTCAAAGTCAATGCTCTCTAAGCGAGAAAGAGCAATGTATTTTACCTTTAGAACTTTACCGGTACTGACTTTGTCCCAATTGGCTCTTAAGTAGTCCATGACTTGGTCGCCAATTAATAAATTTGGAGCTAAGTCTATGCTTTTGCTTTTTTCTTTTTTGCCTTTTTTACTGTAAGTTAAAACTAGTTTATCGGCTTTTTTTACAATAGAGCCTCGGTCCTTTGTTTGCTTCGATTCAAAACTATAGCTTAGTAAGTTTTGAGCTTGGTATTTTATTTTTTCTAAGGTAGCAAGCTGGCCATTAATGTTGTGGTGAGTTCTTTTTACATTGCGCTCAGCACTAGGCAGTATTGTTTCGCTTCTTAGGGAGCTAAAGACTTGGTCTTTTGCTTTCTTGGAATAGTAGATCTTTGATGGAGTTTCTATGGTGGTGGCTTGAAGACTATAACTAAAAGCGAACATCAATAAATAAAGACACTTACGCATGTTTGCGAGTATACACGAAAATTAGTCTATGCGGCTTTCTAACTACGATGTGTCAACGTATAATTATGCCCTATGAGTGAAGTAAAGCTTAGTTTAGCCAGGCGTCCTCGCCGTATGCGTGGAAGTGCCTCTATTCGAGAGATGGTACAAGAAACAAGAATCAATCCTAGTGATTTGGTGCAGCCTTTTTTTATTGTTGAGGGCAAAGATCAAGAGCATGCTATTAAGGCTATGCCTGGGCAGCAGCGTTTAAGTGTAGATCGAGTGCTCAAGGAGCTTAATACTCTTTGCAAAAAATCATTACAGGCTATTGCACTTTTTCCCGCTATTGATGAATCCAAGAAAGATGCTCAAGCCACTGAGGCATTTAATCCAGAAGGTCTGGTTCCGAGTGCTATACAAAAAATAAAAAAAGAATTTCCCGATTTAATTGTAGTTAGTGATGTTGCCCTAGACCCCTACTCAAGTCATGGTCATGACGGAATCGTTAAAGACGGAAAAGTTGTAAATGATCTATCGGTGCAAAGTCTAGCCAAGATGGCTTTGTGTCATGCACAAGCCGGCGTGGATATTGTTGCGCCTTCAGATATGATGGATGGCCGAGTGTCTGCAGTTAGGCAAAGTTTAGATGCTCATGATTTAGAAGAAACCTCCATACTTTCTTATGCAGCAAAATATGCTTCGGGACTTTACGGACCCTTTCGTGAAGCTTTGGCCAGTGCTCCCAAAAGTGGTGATAAAAAAACCTATCAAATGAATCCTTGTAACCGCCGAGAAGCCATGCTCGAAGCTGAGTTAGATTTTATTGAAGGGGCTGATATTCTTATGGTGAAACCAGCTAGCTGGTATCTCGACATAGTGAGTGATCTAGCTCACTCTATTGATTTGCCAATTGCGGCCTTTCAGGTAAGTGGTGAGTATTCCATGATTCATTCCTTAGCAAATAATGACGCCCAAAAATTAAAGGATCTAGCACAGGAATCTCTACATTCGATTAAAAGAGCTGGAGCCGATTTAATCTTTAGTTACTTTGCTAAAGATTTTTTATAAAATTTTTTGTCTTTGATTTGATCGGGCAAGTGCTGCTGATTGATTTTGGCGTCTTTGTAGTTGTGGGCGTATTGATAGTCTTTGCCATATCCCCATTTTTTCATATCTTTTGTGACCCCATTTCTTAGGGCCATGGGAACTTCAAGAGCTCCGCTTTTACGAACCTCGGCTAGGGCGCTATCAATGGCTAGGTAGGAGGCGTTGCTTTTGGGAGCTAAGCTTAAATAGCTCACCCCATGAGCTAAGTTAATTCTGGCCTCGGGCATTCCCACAAAGTGAACAGTGTCTTTGATGGCATTAATAAGCGTTATAGCGTGAGGGTCGGCCATGCCTATATCTTCACTGGCAAAAACCAGCATGCGACGAAGTATAAACTTAGGATCTTCTCCGCCCTCGAGCATGCGAGCCAAATAATAAAGTGCGGCATCAATGTCACTGCCGCGCATACTTTTTATAAAAGCAGAAACAATATTGTAATGTTCTTCACCGGATTTGTCGTAGCGTAATGCGACCGCTTCTTTTTCGGATTTATTAATGAGCTTTAGTGTTTCTTCCTTGTCAAAAGCTTTTGCAATTTTTTGACCACCGAGGCTGTGGTCAATTAGATCCAGTAAGTTTAAGGCCCGCCGAACATCGCCGGCACTTAGTTGGGCCAGTAAAGCAGTGGCTTCTTCAGTTAACGAAAAAGAGCTATTAAATTCAGTTTTTTTATTTTGGAGAGTGTGGCTAATTAAGTTTTTTAGTTCGGATGGTGAAAGGGCTTCAAAACGCAAAACTTGGGTTCTCGAAAGCAAAGCGGCGTTGACCTCGAAGGAAGGATTTTCGGTTGTGGCTCCAATAAGTTTTAAAGTGCCTTCTTCTACATGAGGAAGTAGGGCGTCTTGCTGGGCTTTGTTAAAGCGATGAATTTCGTCTAAAAAAAGTATTGTGCTTTTTCCGCGAAAGCCGGCCTCTGCTGCTCGTTTGACCGAGTCTTTGATGTCTTTGATCCCAGCTAAAACAGCGCTCAGAGAAATAAATTCAGCATCTACATTGAGAGCGATAATTTTAGCCAGAGTTGTTTTGCCACATCCAGGTGGGCCCCATAAAATAAGCGAGGGCAATCGCCCACTTTTTATCCATTCTCTTAAAGAACTTTTAGAATCAAGCAGATGCTTTTGACCAAAAAAATCATCAAAATTTGTGGGTCTTAACCTGTGGGCAAGAGGTATATGCTTGTTTGAAGTGCCAAAGTTTTGATTAAAGAGCGATGGGCTGTCCACTCCGCTGACCATATTCACTTCTTGAGGGGCTGACAAGGGAAAAGCAGAGCCTTATAATGGAGGCTTAAGGTGTCGAAATTTAAGTTCTTGCTTTTGGCCGTTCTACTTAACGGAACGCTCATGGCAAAAAAATCTATTAAGCCCAAGCTTATACAGGGGCGATGGAAAGTTAGCAATATTATGTGCTCCGATGGGCAGCCAAAGCTTTTTAAAAGATTTGGCAATGAACTGCGAAATTATGAAGAAACTTTTTTAAGAGTCATAATAAAAGATAATGATTTTACAATTCAGGGACATGCTCGCGCTCAGTATTTAGGCAGTTGTGTGCAAAGTCTTATGGGCAAAATTACCGACCATGGATCTTCTTTTATCAGTATTCGTTTAAAAAACTTTCATTGCTCTGATGGTTGTCGAGATTTCTGCGAAGAAGAAACTCCAGCTAGGCAGCTTTTAGGAACCGAAAGAGTTTATTACTTTCGCAAGGTGGGCAAAATGTTAAAAATGCAGCGTAAGGTAAAGGGTATGAGTAAGGACAATAAAAAGACTCATCAATGTGGGCCTGGCTCCTATGAAATCATGCTCTTAACTAAAGAAAAAGCCAAAAAGGCATTACGAGTTATCCGTTAAGCTTTGTTAATTTTGTGTGAATAGCACTGATCTTAACCAAAGCTTAAAACTATAATTTTTGTTTTGCCTTTAATATAGATTATAGGGGAAGAATCCATATGAAAAATTTGTCTATATCTATATTAACTATCTTATTTGTGGGCCAAGCCTTTGCACAGTCCTCACCTGATATTTTTGTGCCGCCTGATTTAGCACCAAGTTATAGAGAATGTATTGAGACATTTGAAGACACTTTTGAAGTGGCTATTAGGGGCTTGGAAGAACATATTGTAGATTCAAATACTTTAGTAGAAAAAGCCGAACAAACAAATGAAGAAGGTATAAGAATTTTTAAAGAAGATGGTATTACTTATACAAAAGAGTATAAAGAAAATTTACAAGATAAAATTCAAAAATACGCTGCCGAAAAAAATAAGAACAGTGCCGGAGAAGCCGAAGCTGCTTTTGGAGGAGCTGAAGCCAAAGGAAAAGAAGGGCAAGCTATTGCAGAAAGAGCTATGGAGCGATTTAAGTCCGCCCTTGAAGGCAAAGCAGAGTTGAGTGCTTACTTAGATGGTTGTCATGGGTATTTGACACAACGTAGGACAGTTCTTGATAACACAGAAAAAGACGTTAAAAAAATTCAACTTATTTTAGTAGGTTTGCAGGCGCTGCAAACTACTTTGCAGCTAAGGGAAAAAAATTTAGTAATCTCTAACATAGTTGATATTAAGGCGCAAACACTATATAACGCCGCAACTATTATTAAAGCAATCGGTGGGTTCTACGGACCTGTTTCTGAATTTTCAAATTTACTAAGTCAAGACACTGAGGATAGCGATAAAAAAGAGAATGTAGAGAGTGCTTTAAAATTAATTAAAATTGTAGATGGTATACAGGCCGGTGCAATTGCTCTTGGATACACAGGTTTGTTAGGACAATCTAAGGCGTATCTCGCATGTGTTGCTTCAGTAGTGGGCGCGCCAGGTTGCACTGGAATGATAGGTCCATTTCAGGCATCTAAAGTTGCACTTGCCGCACAGATTGCTGCGAATATTGCATCTACTTTAAATGCTGTTAAGAATTTACATGAGTTAGAAGATCGCAATAACAAGCATATAGATGAAATCGATGAGTTCTTAGCGGCTTATGCTCCGCAGGGAATTTCAGCAGGTGATCTAGCTGGTGCTGGTTTTGGTGCTGGACAAGGTCTTGGTGATGCTGGTGGTGCAGCCGGAGTGGGCGCCGGTGTTGGTGAGGCTGGTGGCGTAGCTGCAGGCTTAAGTGATGCGAATCAAAATGGAACTTTTGGTGCTACTAGGACTGTGCGCTACACGGCTGGAGACAATCCAACTGGAAATTTATTTGGCACCCAAACTCAAAACAACAATGCGGCTGCAAATAGCAATTATGGAAACTCTGGATCCACGGGTTCGCCAACCGCTTCGAACACTCCAGCTCTTGCTATTTTTGGTATCACCGAAAGTCGTAAGCGGGTCGAAGCTATGTCTTTTAGTGTGTTTGGTTTGTAAAAAATTTAGCGAATACTTTTAGTCTATAATTTGCACGTAGTAATCATTTTTATCAACAAGGTCGCCTATGGCGCTTTCTACCTTAGCCATTCCTAGATTGTCTACAAAGTCTTTTAGTTTGTCATTGCGAAAGGCAACAGCAGCAATCGTTAGGGGCGTCTCTCCAAAATAGACTTTTAAGTCATAGATAAAAGTTAAGCTTGCAAAAAAAACATTCATGATTTGTCCACTGGCTCTAACTGGATTTACTTCTGCATCCGTTTCATGAATTGTTGGAATGTTCATATCTTTGTGCTTTAATGAGTAGATATAAAAAATAGCTTGTCCGTTAAAAAGAGTTAAAGTGGCGCTTATTTTATAGTCTTCTGCAGTAAAATCTATATTTTGATAGCGGTTGCCTTCGTCTTCTTCCCAAGGCTTTTGGTTCTCATCGAGGTGACTTAGGAGTTCTTGATAAAAGGCATATTGTTCGCGCTCAAAAAAAAAATCTTTGAATCGTTGAGAGTTTACAATCCATTTGAGCCGCCTACGTGGCTTGGCTTCTAAAGCTTCAGCTCTTTGTAACAAAAAATCATGTAAGTTTTGCCATTTACTTTCTTCGGATTCTATAAACTTATGATCTTTTTGAGAGCCTATTTGATCATGGCTTTCTTTTTCAGCTGGATCTGGCTCAAGATGGCTCTCACAGGCAAAACTCAAAGCCGAGTGCAGAAAAAAGCATAAGCCAAAAATGTAGATGTTCATTTTTCTCATTTTCGGCTTACACACATTTATTAAAAGTTAGCTTTTTAACTGGCGCTGAGTTCTCCTTCACAGCCTTTTGAAGAATGGCGGAACTCTTCGATGGCAGACCTTTTGCTGTTGGGAGGAGTCCTTTCTTCGATTTGTTGAACAAGCAGTGCTACGGCCTGCGACTGTGGCAATTCAATTAGTTTGTTTTTTAATTTGGGCAGAAAACGATTTTGTTTAAAATGTTCTTCACCGAGTGTATAGCCTAAATCATGTAAGAAAGCGATTAACTGTTCCGAGTGTGGGTAGGTCTTTCGATTGTCTTTTTTAATTTCTTCAACAATAGCATCCGATAAAATATCGCTTAAAGCCGATAGAAAGTCGGTTAAATCACTACGGTTGGCCTGCATAGTTCTAAATTCACTTCCTTCATAAACTGCAGCATTAGGATTCTGGTCAAGACTTTCCAGTTGGTCGGTTAAAATTGTATAGTCTCTTAGGGATCGTTTAAAGGCGTTTTTTGGGTGGTAAAGTTGATAGACATCTTGCTTTGAAAAAGCAGCAAGGTAGGTTGCGCGATCCATTAAATTTGGATGTGAAGAAGATTCTGTGACCATTCCACGAACTAAAGGATTTTCTCTTAAAATTCTCTCTGCTTCTTTGGCTTGTTCTAAAGCCGCTCTAGGATCTCCTTCTGTTCCAATTGCTAAGCGTATTAGAGCGTTGGCGCTATTGTCAGCACCGGCCACAACCGAGCCCCACTGGTCAGAGCTTTTTTCTGCAGATCGACTGAGTCTTGCCATTCGTTTTTGAAACTCTTCCATTTGGGCTTTCATGTCCATCATGTCGGCCATGTCATCTTCATTCATTTCTGCCGTCTGGAGTGGGCTGGGTTCTGAATCTGCTTTTTCTGACTCGGAAGATTCTTTACGATCTAAGGTCGCAGTTAATTTGCTTGTTAATGCGAAAAGTTCTTCTTGGCTAAAATTTTCTCTTAAATGAGTGGAGATCTCACGAAAGGTCTTTGTTAAATTTGCTTTTATAGCTGAAGTTATTTGAGGACTGGCTCCTCCTGCAGCAAACAAACGCTCTTGTATTAAGCTATCTAAGCGAGCCTGCATCTTTTGCAATAAGAAAAATTGCTGACTTGCAGGAATTAAAATTCTGCCAGTTTCGAAAAATAAAAATTCTAACATCATGCTGTGATAAACGTGACGATTTTTTATATGGGCTAACTCATGTCCTAAAACTGCTTGAACTTCTTTAGGGCTTAAATTGTCAATTAAGCCTTTGTAGACCACCACTTCTGGCAGACCGTCGAGACCACTGTAGGTAAAAGCATTGATTTGAGGGCTGTTTATGACATGTAGTCTGGCACGGGCTATAGAGGTGGTGCTAAAACCCAGTTTTTTAAGCGACTCTTGGTAGAGCTTGTAAATTTCGGGATAATATTCAGAGCCTTTTGTGTCACTTGTTAGACCCGAGCTTAATAGCAAGCCATGGGCGATCGCTTTTGTTTGGGTAGCGAGAGAGGCTTTTATTTGGTTCGAGATACTGGCAGCAATGGGATCGTTGTCTAAAATGTATCTTACTTGGAGGTCCATAGGGTCCGTAAGGTCGTTGGCCATAATAACGTCGAGTAGTTCTTTGACTGGGGTACCGCGAGTTTTTTCATAAGCGGCATCGAGTTTTTGCGTGAGGCTTTTTGCCGCAAAAGTCGTTGCCGACAAGCACAGCGCCGTTAAAATAAGTAAATAGCTTTTAATTTTTTGTACGATCATCTTCGCACCTCCCTGTTCCTAGCTAAGCTTAGTCGAAGTGCTTTTTAAAAAACAAATTGCGGGTGCAAATTTTTTTTCATAAAAAAATTAAAATTCTTTTTTAATTACGTAACTTTAAACTAAAGTAATACCAGGTAGTTTTCTTTGAAAGTCTTATTAAGTACTGGATATACTTAATATATTTGCCGACTCTAAGTTTTTATTTTCTTCCAAAAACCCTTTGGTCCTAAGCGATAAAAAGCACGAACAAACAAAGCTGCAAGTACAAGAGCCGAAAAGATTTGTAACTTTGTGTGATGTAAGTGGTGACTGTTAAAAGCTGTGGTTTGTAAATCTTTTAACCAGTTTTCTGCAAAATAAAAATTTACAAAAAAACCAAGCCCAAGACAAAGTGTAAGCATACTAAGCACAAAAAGCAGAGCGGTTTTTTTATTGTATAGATTTTTAATAACACCAAAGGTGCTGACATTTGTGGCTGGACCCGCTAGCAGTAAGCATAGGGCTGCGCCTGGGCTAAGTCCTTTGGCAATAAGCACAGCAACGATTGGAGTCGAGCCAGAAGCACAGATATAAAGTGGAATGCCTACAAATGATGTTACAAGCACTTGCAAGCTCGGAGATAAATTTCGTAGAAAGTCTTGTTGAATGATTGGATCGATTAAAGCGGCAATCGCAATGCCTAAAAAAATCCAAGGAGCTATGTTATCTAGTAAATCATTTAAGGTGTATTCGATTCCGTCTTGAAGTTTTTTTATTGGCTTGGCCGCAGTTTTGCTTTTGAGCAAAGGCGAAGCACTTTCTTCTTCTGTCTCGGAATGGCAACAAGCCGCTTCATCGGCATTGGATTTGTTTTTGCTCTTAGTGCTTACAAAAGCCATAAACACTCCTATGCAAAGGGCTATAAGAGCTGCTGAGCCAATTCGTAGCCAAGTCATTTCTAGACCTAAAAAGTGAAAGCTAAGCAAAAATGATTCAAAGCCAATCTCGGGCACGGCCACTAAAAAAGAAAAAGCGCCTGCAGGAGCTAAGCCTTTTTTGACTAAGCTTTGAAAGAGAGGCAGGACTCCACAAGAGCAAACGGGTAAAGGTAGGCCGACCGCCATAGCTTTTGTGCTTTGAGTGAGTTTGGATCCACGGCCTATCCACCTAACCAAAACGGGAGGAAAAAAGGCGTAGATAAAAGAAGATATAACTAGGGCGAGTAAAATATAAGGACTACTTTCTATCCAGAATTGTAGTCCTTTTTGAAAAAAATCAGTGATCACTTAAAAACACAAATTAGCTAGCTTGAGCTTCGTTGTTGTTTGAGCTGCCTCCACTGGGCGCTTGGCTGGCTTTAACCGGATAGGCTTCGTAAATGGCAGCTTTTTTACTACCTAAATATTCTTTTTGAGTGAAAGAATCTACTTGTATAGCCAGGTCTGCAAGCTCTTGAGCTCTTGAAATTGTATTGGCCTCTTCTTGGCTAAGCACCTCAAGGGAGATCGCTTCTTTAATAATAGCCCCATTGATTCGTTTGACTCGTTTTTTAGTTAGTCGGCCCATTTCTTTTTTCATTTTTTTGATCAAAGCAGAGCTTTCAAACTGAGCTTTTAAAGCTTCTTCAAGCAAAGCCAATTGCTCTGTATTAATATCAGTAGGAAGATAGCCTCCTTCACAAATCCGTTCTCTTTGCTTTCCGTAAGTTTGGATCAGCTCAGAGATTTTTAGATTGTGCTTATCAAGGGGGGCCGTTCCTAACGAATTAAATCGCGACCACCATCTAATAGGGCCACGGAAAAGCCAAGTTAATCCCGGTACAGGTAAGTTTGAGTATATGCCATCAAAAGCCAGTTGCATTTGGAAAAAAGCATAGTTCATACTCCAGTGCACATAAGGCAGGTCTTCTTTGCGATTGCCATCGGCTTCAAAGCGTCTTAAAACAGCTGTTCCAAAGTAACACCAAGAAAGAATATCTGCAAAACGGCCAGTGATTTGTTCTTTAAACTTAAGGGATCCACCTAAAGAAACCATAGCTACGTCAGCCATAAGGGCAAAGTTAGCAGAAGCCCAAGATAGTTTTTGGTAGTAACGTCTAACGGATCTATGGCCATAACCTTTGGCAATATATCCTCTGGTAAAGCTTAAGAGCTTCGTTCTAGAAGCACAGGTAAAAACATGCTTTATGTGCGAGGTAAAAGCTTTGTCGAAAGATTTTAAATCATTCTTTTCGATGGCTTCCATTTCGTCGTGTACATGGGGATGGGCTCTAATTAAGCCTTGTCCAAAAACGATTAGGGTACGAGTCAGGATATTCGCTCCCTCAACAGTAATAGCAATTGGCAGAGCTTTGTAAGTGGAGGCCAATAAATTTTTTGGTCCTTCAGAAATAGCGGCACCGCCCATAATGTCCATGCCGTGGTTTAAGGCCACTCGACCCATTTCAGAGAAATTGTATTTAGCAATAGCTGTAATAACTGGAGGTTTAGAGCCGGAATCCAAGGCTCCACAAGTGAAACGTCTGGCTGCTTCTAATATGTAAGCAAAACCTGCAATGTGAGCCATTGGGGCCGCGACTCCTTCAAAGCGTCCAATCGAAATTCCGAATTGCTTTCGGACCACAGCGTGGGCACTAACAGCTCGAGCAATTTTTTTGATTCCACCAACACTTTGGGCCGGAATAGAAATTCCACGTCCAGCCGCCAAGCTTTCCATTAACATTTGCCAACCATCACCAGCGCGCTCTGGTCCACCAATAATTGTGTCCACAGAAACAACGACGTCTTTGCCATGAGTTGGGCAATTGTAAAAAGGTGTATCTAGTGGATCGTGTCTATCGCCAATCACCACACCTTTAGTGTCGCTAGGAATTAAGGCACAAGTAATACCAAGGTCTTCTTCACCGCCTAATAAACCTTCGGGATCATAAAGTCGAAAAGCCATACCAATAATCGTTGAAATAGAGGCAAGTGTGATCCAGCGCTTGTTCCAATTTAAACGCATATAAAGTTTGCCATCTTCGCCTTTAAAAACAGTTCCATTAGAAGTTAGGGAACCGGCGTCTGATCCGGCTTTTGGTTCTGTGAGAGCAAAACATGGAATTTCTTCGCCGCTTGCCAGTCTAGGCAAATAGTAATCTTTTTGTTTTTCGGTGCCATAATGCAAAAGAAGTTCGGCTGGTCCCAGGCTATTTGGCACCATGGTGGTTACTGCTAGGGGAGTAGACCTAGAAGCTAATTTTTGAATTACTTCACTGTGGCCCATGGCAGAGAAACCAAGGCCTCCATACTTTTTGGGAATAATCATGCCAAAAAACTTTTCTTTTTTGAGATAGTTCCAAACCTCGGGACTGAGATCTCTATTTTGAGTTACGGCCCAGTCGTTGCACATTTCGCAAACTTTGCTGACTTTTTCGTCTACAAAACTTTGTTCTTCTTGGTTTAAAGTCGGGTAATCTTCTTTTAAGAGTTTATTAAAATCAGGTCTGCCCTTAAAAAATTCGCCTTCAGCCCAGATGGTTCCCGCTTCGAGTGCGATTTTTTCGGTTTCAGAAACTTTTGGCAAAAGACCAAGTTTCTGAATTGTCTTCATTATGGGCAAGCTAAAAAGAATGCGGCGTATCGGCGGTAGGTTGAAGATCAGAGCAATGGCTCCAAACACAATCCAGGCCACTTGGCTCGCTCCAAAGTAATACAAACAGGCAGCAGCTAAAGCTGTCCATAAGATTAACTTGGCCCCCAAAAAGCTAAAAATTAAGGCTAAAATAACGGTGACTGTCAAAAATACGCTAGTTGTCATAAATCTCCTTTGGCTCCCCTCTTACTTATAACGCGAAATTCCTACTGGAGCTACACTTTCGATTAATATTTTAACTTATTTGCGCTCAGAAAGAGTGCACAAACGACTAGATAAATGTCACTCTTGTAGGCTATATTAATAAGGTCGTTAAATAATAAAGAGAAAGTATTACACCTTGGAGAGCACCGAATACCTTAATCATTCTAATTCTGACTACATCGACTCTGTTTATGAGAGTTATATCAAGGATCCGCACTCGGTGGATGAATCTTGGCGCTTCTTTTTTGATGGTTTGGAGGTTGGCAAGGATTTTGTAGTCCCAGATAGTCAAGGAAAAGTTATTAGCAATGGCGTTGTTAAAACCAAAAGCGGCGAAGAAATTGATCTGCGACTGGAAGATAAAGTTGCCCATTTAATCAATGCCTACCGCGAAAGAGGTTGTTGGCTAGCTGACTTAAACCCAATTGCCGATGCACCAGGTGATCATCCGCTTTTAAAATTAGAATATTTTGGTTTAAGCTCTGCGGATTTAGAAAAAAACTTTGTTGCTGGCAAGGCGATCGGTCTTGAAAAAGCCAAGCTAAAAGATATTTGGCAAAAACTAAAACGAACATACTGTGAAACCCTAAGCTTTGACTTTTCGCACATTAAAGATCATCCGATTCGAGATTGGCTCCGCCAAAAAATGGAAGGTCCTGCCAATCACGAAAGTTTAGCTGCTGACGAAAAAAAATTAATTCACAAACGCTTGGTCGAAAGCGAAAGTTTTGAGCGCTTTTTGGCGGCTCGCTATGTGGCCCAAAAAAGGTTTTCAATCGAAGGCGGCGAGGTTCTCATTCCGGCTCTGGATCGCATTTGTGCTATTTCTGCTGCCTTGGGAGTTGAGCAAGTGGTTATGGGAATGGCTCATAGAGGGCGCTTGAATGTATTAACCAATGTTTTTGGCAAAGACTACGAATATATTTTTACAGAGTTTGAACAAAGTTATGAGCCCGATCAAAGTATGGGTGAGGGCGATGTTAAATATCATATGGGTTATTCGTCGGATGTAAGAACTCTTTCTGGTGATAAACTGCATTTAACTTTAGCCAATAACCCCAGTCATCTAGAATCTGTTAATCCAGTTGTTGAAGGAATTGCGAAAGCCAAACAAAAATTGTTTTTTGGCGCTGATTGTTCAAAGGTCCTGCCTTTGTTAATTCATGGTGACGCCGCTTTTGCTGGGCAAGGAGTGGTTTATGAAACCTTAAATTTCTCTAAGGTTGATGGCTACGATACCGGTGGCAGCATTCATATTGTTGTGAACAATCAAGTTGGTTTTACTACGGGGCCCGAAAGCGCTCGTTCCACTGAGTTTTGTACGGATATTGCGCATATGCTTGGCGTGCCGGTTTTTCATGTGAATGGTGATGATCCTGAAGCGGTGTATCTGGCAGCAAAACTAAGTGCAGAATTTCGTGCGCAGTTTAAAAAAGATGTGGTGATCGATATCATTTGTTACCGCAAACATGGTCACAATGAAGGTGATGAACCTAGATACACTCAGCCACTTATGTACGACAAAATTAAAAAACATAAGTCAGTGCGCGAGCTCTATCAGCAAAAATTAATTGATGAAGGTCATTTAAAACAAGAAGAAGCCGATGAACTGTTGAAGCGAGTTAAAGAAAAATTAACGAAAGCTCTTGAGTACACTCGTGAAAAAAAACCTCGTCCTAAAATAGCTGCCTACGAGAAAAACTGGAAGCATATTAAAAGATTTGATGAAAGTCGCATTTTTGAAAAAATCGTTACCTCAGTAGATGAAGAGCAATTGCTGGCCCTTGGGAATAAACTTTGTGAGCTGCCTAAAAATTTTAATCTCTTCCCTAAGTTAAATCGTTTTTTGGATGGGCGACGTGAAGCTCTTAGTAAAAAAACTGGAATCGATTGGGGTGGTGGAGAAGCGCTGGCTTATGCCACTTTGCTTTGTGATGGACATAATGTGCGCTTGAGTGGACAGGATGTCTGCCGAGGAACTTTTAGTCACCGTCATGCGGTCTTCTTTGATGCAAAAACGGCGGCGCCATATGTGCCTTTGCAGCACATAGCTGAGGGACAAAGTGAATTTGAAGTTTTCAACAGCACTTTGTCAGAAGCTGGTGTTCTGGGTTTTGAATATGGATGGTCTTTGGTCAATCCCGAAGCTCTTAATATTTGGGAAGCTCAATTTGGAGATTTTTGTAACGGAGCACAGGTTATTATTGATCAATTTATTACTTCTGGCGAATCCAAATGGCAAAGAGCCAGCGGACTGGTTATGTATTTGCCTCACGGCTATGAAGGTCAGGGGCCGGAGCACTCAAGTGCCAGGCCAGAGCGTTTTTTACAAATGTGTGGCCGTTATAATATCTTTGTTTGTAATCTTACGACTCCAGCCCAATTGTTTCACGCCTTAAGACGTCAGGTTAAGAGTAATTATCGCAAACCATTGGTGATTTTAACACCAAAGAGTTTGCTCAGACATCCAAAAGCCATTTCTGACCTAAGCGACTTTAGCCAATATTACTTTGAAGAAATCTTAGATGATCCATTTTTTCTTGAAGACAAGACCTTAAAGCAAAAAGTACGCCGGGTGCTTATTTGTTCCGGTAAAATTTACTACGACCTGCTTAAAGAGCGAGAAGAGTTAAAGAGAGATGATGTGGCTCTACTCAGACTTGAGCAACTTTATCCCTTTCCCGAAAGCAAAATTTTAAAAATGATTGATTCCTACTACCCAGAGGCCGAGCTATTTTGGGTGCAAGAAGAGCCTCGAAATATGGGTGCCTGGACCTTTGTTAACAACTATTGGTCAGGTGGATATAAGGATTTGGCTCAGAATTTAGAGAATCCTCGTGTTCTTAAATATCTGGGTCGGGAGCGAGGGGCGGCTTCGTCTGTGGGCAGCATGAAAGGCCATTTAAAAGAGCAGAGCCGAATCGTTAAAGAAGCTTTTGAATTCAAGCTTAGTTGAACAAAGAAGCAAACTTGATTAATCTTATAGCTATTGTATGAAACATCAAATTTTAGCTCCAAATGTAGGTGAATCCATAACAGAAGTAACTGTTTTAGCTTGGAACAAGCAAGATGGTGCATGGGTCGAAGATGGTGAAGTTTTGGTCGAAATCGAATCCGATAAGGCTTCTGTGGAAGTGGTCGCCGAAGGCAGTGGGCAGCTTAAGATTTTACAAGTTGACGGCACGAACGTTAAAATTGGTGAAATTTTAGGTGAGTTAGATAACTCAGTAAAAAAACCTACTGCTGATGCTGGTTCTAAAAGTGTCGATTTAAAAAGCGTTGAAGCTACTTCGGCTAAAGCTCCTGCTGCAGTCAACACTCAGTTAAGTCCGGCTGTTCGTAAAATAGTGGCCGAAAGAAATTTAGATCCATCAACGATTAGCGGTACGGGCAAAGGTGGCCGTTTAACTAAAGGAGATGTCTTAAATCAAAAAGCGCAGCCCGTCTCTACACAAAAGACTTCAGCAGCGCCAAGTTCTGCGCCTGTAAAAAAGGCGCTCCAAAATTCTGCTCCGAGTCTTTCGCTTCTTGAAGGACAAAAAAGAGTGCCTATGTCTCGCTTGCGTGCCAAGATTGCTCAACGTTTGCTTTCGGCACAACAAAATGCCGCGATCTTAAGCACTTTTAATGAGGTGGACTTATCTAAAGTAAACGAACTAAGAAAGCAATACAAAGAGCCTTTCAAAGCCAAGCACTCAGTGGGCTTGGGTTACATGTCCTTTTTTACGAGAGCCGTTACTCTGGCCCTTAAGGAAATTCCAGAATGCAATGCTTTTGTTGACGGCAACGATATTATTTATAACGAGGCCAGTAATGTGGGAATTGCAGTTGGTACCGATAAAGGTTTGGTGGTGCCTGTTTTAAAAAATGCCCAGGATATGACTTTCTTGCAAATCGAAAAACGCATTGTAGAGCTGGCTGGCAAAGCCAGAATTGGAAAATTAGGCATTCAAGATATGGTGGGCGGAACGTTTACAATTACCAATGGTGGTGTCTACGGTTCGCTTATGTCCACTCCAATATTAAATCCGCCCCAATCAGCAATTTTAGGTATGCACGGAATTAAGAAAAGACCGATTGTCGATGAAGATGGCCAGATTGTTGTGCGTCCTATGATGTATTTGGCTCTTTCTTATGATCACCGCTTGATCGATGGCAAAGGCGCGGTGACTTTTTTGGTTAAGATTAAAGAGGCACTCGAAAATCCTGAGTCACTAGGACTCGATTTTAAAGCAGGCCTTTAAGGAGAAGATATGTCTGATTTAACGGCGGAAAATTTTGATCTTTGTGTAATTGGTGGTGGTCCAGGTGGTTATGTGGCTGCTATTCGAGCTGCGCAACTTGGATTAAAGGTTGTCTGTGTTGAGAAGCGCAAAACTTTTGGTGGTGTTTGTTTAAATGTAGGATGCATTCCCTCAAAAGCCTTGCTCGATTCAAGTGAGCACTTTTATCACGCTCGTAATAAATTATCTACTCACGGAGTCAAGCTAAGTGGAGTCAGCCTTGATTTACCACAAATGATGAAACGTAAAGAGACAGTTGTAAGTCAGCTAACCGGTGGTGTGGCTGGCCTGCTAAAAAAAAATAAAATTGAAGCGATTCATGGCATTGCCAGTTTAAGTGAGCAGGTTAAAGGACCAATAAAAGAAGTGAAGGTCACAACTCAAGAAGGGGCTCAGCGTTTGTTGCACTGTAAAAATGTAATATTGGCCACGGGCAGTGCTCCTACGGAGCTTCCTTTTATGCCTTTTGATCGTGAAAAAGTTTTGTCTTCTACTGAAGTTTTGTCTTTGCAAAAAGTTCCCGAGCGAATGGTGGTTGTTGGCGGTGGATATATTGGCCTTGAAATGTCTTCGGTTTGGAGTCGCCTAGGGACTGAAGTTACAATCGTTGAGTTTCAAGATAGCTTATTGCCCATGATGGATGCAGATGCTGTGCGCGAGTTACAAAAAGTTTTGCAAAAGCAAGGTATTAAATTTTTGCTGAGCCACAAATGTTTAGGTGCAAGTTTTCAAGCAGGTAATGTTTCTGTCAATGTTGAAAAGCTTGCGGATCAATCCTCTGTAACTTTAGACGCCGATGTAGTTTTGGTTTCGGTGGGACGCAGTCCTTTTACAAAAGGCTTGGGCCTTAAAAAAGCCGGCGTTGAACTCGATAAGCGAGGCTTTATTCAAACCGATGAGCATTTGCAAAGTACTGTGCCTGGTATTTATGCAATTGGAGATGTGATCAACAAGGGACCAATGCTGGCACATAAAGCCGAAGAAGAAGGAGTGGCTGTTGTTGAGCATATTTGTTCGCAGGCCTCTCATGTGAACTATGATTTAATTCCAGGAATTGTCTACACTTGGCCTGAAATTGCCTACGTTGGCAAAACAGAGCAGCAGCTAAAAGCCGATGGAATTGCTTTTAACAAAGGAAAATTTCCATTTATGGCCAATGGCCGCGCAAAAGCTATGGATGAAACATCGGGTTTTGTAAAAATTCTAGCCCACAAAGAAACAGATGCAGTTTTAGGTGTGCATATTGTCGGTCCAAGAGCCAGCGATATGATTGCCGAAGCCACTGCTGTTATGGAGTTTGGCGGCAGTGCCGAAGACATTGCGCGCACATGTCACGCTCATCCAACCTTGTCGGAAGTGATGAAAGAAGCAGCCATGGATGTCGCGGGACGCAAAATTCACATGTAAATAGCACAAAAGGTGATGATCACCTTTTGTTAATTAAGCCGGCGGGATCGTCGGTAATGATTCCATCTACGCCCATTGAGATTAAGCGTTGCCAATCGCTTTCGCTGTTGGCGGTCCAGGGGATTACTTTTATGCCTTTTTTTTGTAGTTTTTTAATTTGGGCAGATGTTATCCAATCTTTGTTGGGCGAAAGAATATCAATTTGTTTTTTTGAGTAGAGTTCAGCATAGGGCAGTAAGTTGTCGGCCGTTAACTGGGCGACTTTGAGTGCCGGGTACTTTTTTTTAGCAAAGTCTAGGCTGCGGTAATCAAAAGATTGCAGCACGCTTCTTCTGAGCATATTGTATTTGACGAGTAATTTGGCTATTTGGAGGGTGAAGTGCTCTGGCAGAGCTGTGCTTTTGACTTTGGCCGGAAAGATTTTTGTTTCAAGATTGAGTTTAACTTTTTTGGCATTGGGGTGGGGGTGTTTCGCAATAAGCTCCAGCAATTCTTTAAGGCTCCCTATTTTTGTTTTGATTTTTTTTTGTTTCGGAAAGCGAGGATGATGTTGTAATCCACATTCAAATTCTTTTATTTGTTTAAAGCTTAGTTTGTTTATGTAAAGCTCTTTGGCTTTGAATTTTAACTTTGGATGAGTGCAAAGCTGGGGATTGATGTATGGATCGTGATTGATCACAACTATGTCGTCTTTGCTTAGGGCTAAATCAAATTCTAAATAGTCGACTCCTAGTTTGATGGCATAATCAAAGCCCTCTAATGAATTTTCTGGATAAAGAGCTCGTGCTCCTCGGTGTCCATGGATTTCTAGAGCAAATAACGAGTGACTAAATATAAAGAAGGCAAAAAGAATGTATTTCATTTAAATTTCTTTGAATTCAGCGTCGATGACTTCTTCGATTTGGGTTTTAGATGTGCTTTTTTGTTTAGAAGTGGGAGGAACTGTTTGCTGGCGAGTGGACCATTTTTTAAAATTGAAATTTACATGTTCTTTTAGATGACGGTTTTGCCAGGCTCTTAAAAGGTGAAAGACACAAAGCACTGCAAAAATCTGTAAACCGTTAGAAAGCGAAAAGGCTGCTTCTGTTACCGATGAAAATATCCAGTACCAAAAAAAACACCAAACAAAAGAGAGATAACTCCAGCGTGCAAGACTCATGCTTAGTAATACAGGAAAGAGCATAAGAAAAAACAAAACTAAAAAGGCTATAGTGCTCACGTTCTATAAAATATGGGGGCAGATAGGCAGAGGTCAAGGCCTTACTGACGAGAATTAGACCAGCCGGGCACTAGGGCGTCTAAATCGTATTTTACGCCGGTTTTAGGGTGTTTCCAAAACCTAGGGTGGCCACTTTTAGCGCTATAGGACTCTAATAGGGAGTGTACTAATTCGTGATAGATGGTGTCTTGAAAGGGGAAAAATCCCGGTTCGTAAAGAACCCATATAATATGATCTTCTTTGTTCGAGTTGCAATTACAATAACCTAAAACATCGTTTTGGATTCTACCGGCCACAAGGTCTTCGGCTTCTACTTCTCTTAAAACAACTGGATTTTTAAATGCGATATCAAAGTCTTGCGCCACTTTTTCGGATATGCCTAAGACATCGAGGGCGCTTATATCCTTGCCTTTTATGACATAGGCTAAGTTGTCTAAATCCCGTGCTTGAATCAATTCTTGGGGTCTTTGTATATGGGTGATTAATTCACTGCGAGCCGAAAACTTTGTTTCTACAGTTACAAATTCTCTTTTATCGTTAACTGGCTCTTTACCGCTTTCATTTAGCCAGTCTTCACAACCAAGACATGTCAAAAGCACAAAGTAAAAAGAAAGGTACTTTGCTTTAAAGATAGACATATTTAAAAATTTGTAGCTTTCTTGGCCTCTAAAGGCAAGGCTCTTGTGTAAACATCTGAATATATTATGAAATATTGTAAAAAATTTACTTGTGTTGCCTCTTGAGTTTTTCTAAAAGGATCTACACATGTCTAAGTTTACTAAGAGTCTATTGTCTTTGTTTGTATTGTTTTCTTTCTCTACAGCTTTTGCTAGTCAGAATTGTGAGTCGATTTTTTCGAGGCTATGGAGACTGGATGCCAAGGATTCTACCCACATGCAAGCTCTAGCAGCTGAGATTCGGCAAGACTACGATGGTGAGAAAGCAAAAGAGCTTAGGGAAGCTTTTGAAGACTTTCAAGAAGTGTTAAAGGATGCGCTTTTGGTGCTCCAGCAAGAGTCGTTAGTCTTAAACGGAGATTATCCAAATATATTTTATGTGCCTTCTGAAGATTCTCCCTTATTACTTTGGACCAGTGGTGAGTTTTTTATTTTCATAAAGTACAGAAATTTTCAGCTAAAGTTATCTCCAGATTTTTATGCACCAAGAGACTCCGGTTTACCACGTTTTATAAAAGCTTACTTAAAAAAACCCGATGCTAAAAAGCAAGTAAGAGTTTTAAAAGAATTCAAAAAGTTTTTAAAAATGAAAATTACGCATATCGATAGAATAATAGCTTTTCATGATTCTCTGCAATCGCATTTAGATATTTCATTTAAGGAAGCGCCGCCTGAAACCGTTGATTTAGCTCACCCCTCTTTTCATTACCCAGGGGTCGCAACTAAAATGAGTAGAGCTGAGAAAAAAAGAGAACGAGCAAGAGAAAAACGCATTAAAATGCATGAAGATCAAAAAGCTGCTGCTCTAAAGAGATTTAACAGTCTTGTAAAAGCATTTTTTACGATCTCTATTTAAGAGCCTTGTACAGCACACCAGCTGTTAAAGCTACTGAGACTATAAGCAGGCTGTACTGCAGCCATTCAAAAATTCCTTCTTGGTAAAAAAAGAAGACGCTTAAACATAAAAGTGTAATTGAGATAAGACTTAATGCTAAGAGCTGAATTGCTTTGTAAAAATTTTGATTGTTTTCTTTGGCATTTAAATCTTCAATTTGAATTTTTAACTGCCCCTCTTCTAGTTGCCGAAGGCTTTCGTTGAGGCGGTGGGGTGTGCGTTTTAAAAGTTGAGACCACTGATGGCCTTGCAACAGGAACTGCCGGGCCAATCTTTTTGGTGAATATTTACTTTTAATAAGGTCGGTAGCAAATTCGCTAGCACTGCTGAGCAAATCAAAGTCTGGGCTGAGGCTTCTGCCAATGCCTTCAATCGTCGCAATAGATTTAAAGACCATGATTAAGTCTCTTGGTAGTGTAAGTTGATGTCTGAAGGCTAATTGACTGGCGTCTAAGAGTAATTTTCCAGCCGGAATCTGCGAGAGCGGTAGTCCGTAATAAGGCGAGTAAACTTCTTCAACCTCTCTGGTTATCTTTTGGCGGACCGAAGAACTCATAGCCTTGCTAGATGAGCTAAGTGATAGGTACTCCTCTATAAGGCGGCTGTAATCTCCACTAACCAAAGCCAAAAACATATTTATAAGCACGTCTCGGGCTTCGTGAGAGAGGCGGCCTACTGAACCATAGTCAATAACACCCATTCGATCGCCTTCTAATAAAATTAAATTGCCGCCATGAGGGTCGGCATGAAAGAGTCCGTCTTTCATCATGGAATTGTTAAAAGCTCGCAGTGATTTGTTTAAAAATACCTTGCGATCAAAGGGGTGAGCTTCGATAGCTTTGCGTTCATTAAGTTTGATGCCCTTTAAAATCTCCATTGTAAGCACACTGCGGTTTGAGTGAGAGGGGTAAAGTTTAGGCACCACTAAAAAATCGGAATCTTGAAAGTTTCTTTGAAAAGCTTCAATATTCATGCGCTCTCTTTCGAAATCGCTTTCTATAGAGAGAGTTTTTTTGAACTCATTGACCACATCTGGTAGTCGAAAGTTTTTGACTTCCTCAATATGGCTGTGAGCCGCGTCGGCAATTAATTCTAGTATTTCGAAATCTTGTCTCAGTTGTTTTTCTACATTGGGCTTAAGGACCTTTACCACTACTTCTTCACCGCCTAATAAGCGTGCTTTATGGACTTGAGCAATGGAGGCACTTGCCATAGCTTCAGTATCAAAGCTTGAGTAGAGATCTTCTAATTTTTTTTCAAAATTTTCTTCTATAATAGTTTTTATTTCGGAAAAAGGAATAGGGCTGACCCTGTCTTGTAGCTTACTAAGCTCTTCGGACCAATCCAATGGAATAAAGTCGGGGCGACCTGCTAAGATCTGACCTATCTTTATAAAGGTGGGACCAAGTTCTTCGCACAAAAGCCTAACTCTTACAGCTAAGGGATAATTTTTAACGAGGGAAGGACTTCTAAGAGCATCTGCGGGAATTTCTTTTTTAAAGGGTAGCTGACTGACTAGGGTGCCAAAGCCAAAACGTGTCATGGCTCCTAAAATTTGCCTTAAGCGTCCAACATTACGAATGGCTTTTTGCGCTTGATAAGCTTTTTGCCAGATGGCCATATCTTTTTTACTCCTTTAATCTTTAGTTTGTGAATCAAGACTAATAGCTTCAAATTGAATTCGTCTCGTCTCAACGTCTACTGAAACCACTAATATTCGCAAGTAAGAGCCGATCTGTAGGCGTTCTTTTTTTGAGTTTTCAAAGACATGCCATTCTTTTTTAAAGCCCATTCTAAATTTTTCTTGTAGTCTTTCTACAGGCACAAAACCATCGATATACTGGCCTTCAATTTGGCAGAAGATTCCATTTTCATTAATGGAGGTAACTCGTGTGTCGAACTCATCTCCAATATGCTTTTCCAGAAAGCGGCATTTTTTTATGTCGATTAAAGTTCGTTCGCAATCTAGAGCCACACGCTCTTGGTCACTGCAATGTTGTAACATGCTGGCTAGTTCTGGATAGCGAGCTTTCTTTTGGTCTTTTTTTATCAGGCAACCTTTAATTAATCTATGGACGATAAGGTCTGGGTAGCGCCGAATGGGAGAAGTAAAGTGAGTGTAGTCTTCTAAAGCAAGAGCAAAATGTCCAAGTCGCTCTTTGCTGTAGCGAGCTTGACTCATGCAACGTAAAGCAAGCGATTGCACGCTTTTGTAGCGATGGTCATCTGGAGTGAGTTTTTTACTAACATAGTCCAAGGTCGAAAAGAAAGCTTTGCTGATGCTCTTAGAGTCAGGTTCTTTGTTGCCTTTTTGCTGCACTCTAAATCTTTCGACACCCTCGACTTGGTTTAGTTCGAGAAATTGCAAAAGGTTTTCGAACTTTTGGGGGTCGGGACTTTCGTGTACGCGGTAGACTTTGTCGGCCGAGTTTTGGCTTAAGAATTCGGCAGCGGATTGGTTGGCAACTAGCATACATTCTTCGATAAGGCGGTGAGCTTCTAGTCTTTCGCGCTCCGCAATTTTAATGACTTCGCCTTCTTTGTTAATATGCACGGCTGCTTCGGCTATATCTAATTCAACAGCGTTTCGGCGACTGCGGGCGCCGCGTAGGTTTTTGTAAACCGTGATAATTTCTTGTAGGTGTGTGGCAACCTTGGCAACTTTTTCTACAGCCCAGTCTTCTTTGTCCATAAAGCCTTGCATGTCTTCGTAGGTTAAACGCTGATGGCTTTTTATAAGCGCCGGAAAGAATTTGTGTTCAATGCAAATTCCTTCATGATTTACAAGCATTTCGCAAACAAGGGCGGCGCGCTCTTTTTCGGGGTTTAAAGAACAAATGTCGTTGCTTAATTCTTCAGGCAACATAGGTACAACAAAGTCAGGGAAATAGACACTGGTAGACCTCTCAAAAGCTTCTTTATCGAGAGGGCCCCCTTCTTGCACAAAGTGTGAGACATCGGCAATGGCCACCCATAGGCGAGTGCTTGATTTTTCTTTTTTTGCAAAAACCGCATCATCAAAATCTCTAGAGTCTTTGCCGTCGATTGTAACAAAAGCTAGATCGCGCAGATCTTTGCGATCAGTGTCGACTTTTTCTAACCATTTTTGTTGCGCTCTTTTAGCATCGTTCACGGCCTCAGCACTAAAGTCCCGTGGCCATGAGTGGTCGATTAAAACTTTTAAGGTGTCATTTGAAGCGATGTTTATATTTTCAATAATGTCTTTGACTACAACCTTGCCGCGTCCAAAATTTGGATAGTCCGTAATGGTAAAAAGCGCGCTTTGGCCTTCTTTGATTGTGCTTGAGTCTTCTATTCGAAATTGATGTCTGCGATCGCTTGGATTGCTGGGTATAGCGTAGTAATAGGCATCTTTTTTGCGAGCTTCACCAAGGAATTCTTTTTGATTGCGCTTGCTCACGCGTATGCAATCGGCTTTTGTGCCATGGATTGGCTTGGCAATTATGGTGTCGCGATTCATGACGCCCATTAAAGAGTCGGCTGTAATGTAGAAATGCTCCCCGCCATCACTTGGAGCCAGAAATCCGAAGCCCTTTGGGTGCAGCTGCACTCGGCCTTCTATAAAAAGTTCTTTGCTGCGTAAGCTTTTTGACTTCTTAGAAGGGCTCTTGGCTTGTTTGTTTGTCTTTGGGTTACTTGGCTTGCGTTTTTTAGCCCGCGAGCGTCGACGAATGGGCATATATGACTTATCGTAACATTATAACGTGATGGGGAATAGCTTTTACGCGCTGAGGTGGATAACTTTTGTTTTTTGTATGATGTTTTTTGGGGCTTGTTCTAGCTGGTCGCCCTATAAACGCTACCACCTTGTTCAAGCTGGCGACACTTTTGAGGCAATCGTTTCTAAATATGAATTAGAGCCCATCGAATTTTTAAGGGTCAATAAAATAAAAAATGTTTGGAAATTAAAAGAAGGTGATCACTTGTATTTGCCTTACAGAAGTGAGCGCATTAAGCGAAAAAAAAATGCCTTTCCACTAAAAGGTGTCGTGCAAGAGAGTTATTTGCCAGGACTGAGCTTTCCTCTAAAAAAAATAAGAATGACCAGTCAGTATGGATGGCGAGTTAACAAAGTTCATGAAGGTGTAGACTTTTCGGCTCCCAAAGGCACTCCTATATTGGCGGCGGCAGATGCTGAAGTGTTTTTTGCGGGCAAAGGCTTAAGAGGTTTTGGAAACATTGTTATTTTACACCATGGCGACTCGTGGTTTACTATTTATGCTCACGCTTCTAAAATTTTAGTTATGTCACGACAAAAAATCTTAAGAGGCCAAACAATTGCACTGGTAGGAAGCACGGGAAGAAGTAGAGGAAACCATTTGCATTTTGAAGTTCGCAAGAATGCGGATCCTATAGACCCTCTTTTGGTTTTGCCTCCACTTTAAAAAGGATCTATTTATGCTGTCTGATCTAGTAAAAAAAGCATCGTCTATGAGTGGTGCGGTCAGTATCAGTCGTGTTTTAGGCTTGGTGAGAGAACAAGTCTTTGCCTTTTTGTTTGGAGCCTCTACCTTTTCTGATGCCTATTTACTGGCTTTTAGAATTCCAAATTTGTTTAGGGATTTATTGGCTGAAGGTGCCTTAGGCTCAGCTTTTTTATCTGTATTTTCAAAAATCAAATCTAAGTCAGATGCTCAAGCTCTAAAACGCCAAACAGAAGTTTTTTTATCCCTTGTGTTTTTTGTTTTAGCTTCACTGCTCTACTACTTTGCACCTGATATAGTTTCTTTTTTAGCTGAGGACTTTAAAGATCAGCCAGGTAAACATCAGCTTAGTGTCGAATTAACCCGCTTCTTACTGCCATTTCTATATTTTGCATCCTTAGCTGCGGTGGCAACATCTTTGTTGAATTCCTTAGGTTATTATTTCTGGCCCTCTTTGGGGCCGGCATTGTTTAATCTGTCCTGTATTATTGGTGGGGCTTTTGCCTATTATTTTTCGCAAGCAGGAATTGGCGAAAAGGAGATATGGATTTTTAGTGGAGCCACCTTGCTGGGAGGTTTTTTACAGTGGGCTTTTATGTGGCCTCTTTTGCTTAAAAAAAATTATAGCCCCTTTTTATTATTAAAAGATTTGTTGGCTTTTCCATTTAAGATTGTGAGTTATTTAAATAACAAAGAGCTCAAGCGGGTCTTAGTTATGATGGGGCCTGCTATTATTGGCATGGCTTCGGTGCAGATCAATGTACTTATTAATACTTTTTTTGCGGCCTCTCAGACTCCAGGCTCCATTACCTGGCTCAATTATGCCTTTCGCTTAGAGCATTTACCCATCGGATTGATTGGGGTGGCCTTGTCTATGGCTTCACTGCCAAAGTTGGCTCGTAATTACCGCGACAACAAAATTAATGAGTTTCACTCTATTGTTATGCAAGCGCTTAAAATTATTTTTTCTCTAGGCACAATAGCTTCGCTTGTTTACTTCTTTTTTGGAGATGTGATTATTAGCCTGTTGTTTGAGCGAGGGCGTTTTGCAGCCTATGACACTCAAATGACCTTTGCGGCCTTAAGATATTACAGCATTGGTCTTTGTTTTTTTATGGCTCAAAAGATTTTTGTTTCGGCTTTTTACGCCATGGAAAAAGTTTGGTTGCCTTACATGATTTCTTTTGCGGCCATCGCTGTAAATTTTATTTTAGCGCGTGAACTTTCAGAAAGTTTAGGACATAAGGGACTTGCTTTGGCCAATTCTTTGTCTATAATCATGCAAGTTATAGCATTGCTTACGGCATATTATTTTTTACTGATTAGAAAAAGAAAGAAAGTTTAATCTTTTTCTGAAATAAAAATATCTTGCGAGCAGTTTTTTGCGCTTTTTCCATCTAAAGTAATTGATAACTTAATTACAAAAGGTTTGGTGTAGGCTTTAACAATTTCAAGAAAATTTATGTCACTTATTTTAGCTGTTTTGTTGTATGAGTTTAAGGGGTAAGATTTTGAGCTTGATATAAGGTTTTTATTTTTAAAGATTTGATAGAGTATTGATTTTGCTTGATAGGCACTTGGTCCTTTTACGCCAATTTCGTAGAGCATTGTAGCTTCCTCGTTCCAGTTTTTTGGCAGTGCCACTAGTTTTGTTTCAGAGGAAAACTTGCCATTAGACAGGAGTGACGTGATATTTTTTTTGCTAAAATACTCAATATTTTTACAGAAGTCTTTATCTGAAGCACTGCAATTAACTATAAAAAAACTAAGAGAAAATAGAATTAAATATTTATTCATTATTAACAGCCTTTACTTCCTTGGTTAAAGCATATGTGAAGATGATTGTCGTGACCTTTGTATCTACTGACACCGTTTATTCTTTTGTCATTATAGATTATTTTATCGGCACCCATGGATTTAGCTAAATTAATAAAACTTTGAGTCATTTTGTGGTTGCTAGCTGAATAGTGGGTTCCAATGAGTTGTTTGTCATTGCGAAAAGGACGCATATCAAAGCATGTGCCTTTGTCGTGAGAGCCATGACCCAGGGGACATCTATTGCTAGCAGTCTTGCCTCTGGCCGGAAAGGCAAAGTCTCCCACCATTATTTGGCACTGCTTGCCTGGATAATTATTTTGGCACGAGTTTTTCCATTTATTGGCCAATGATAAAAAACTACACACGGTTTCTGGCTTGGCCCATGTGTCTGAACCAGAGGGGTCGGAGCCTTGATAATGCACAAAGCTTCCATTGTGCGATTGTGTAGGAATATTTGCGATTCCTTTGACTTCCACTTGCGGCAATTGAAAAAAACCTTCATGAGTAAATTTGAAATCCTCTACTGGCAGATCTTTGCCAATTAAATCTCGAAACTTATCAAAGTATAAAAATGTTTTTTCATCTACAGCTCTGGCAATACAGGCTGTGTCGGTAATAAAAGGCTCACTTACAACTTTTCCACTTTTTAAACCCTGAAAAAAATAGAATAATTCATTTCCACATTTAAGTGCTTTGTAAAATTTTACGTTTTTGTTGGCATTTGCGCTATACTTTGTGCTGAAGAGTGGCTCTATTACGTCAGGTTTCTCTTTTAATTGCGGAAAATTTATAAAATCACTTTCTTTTGTGACAGTGTAAAGTGAATCTCCGGCTTCTTTGAGTGAGCCAGAATAAATATAGCCCGTATCACCTCTTTTTACAAAGTCATGGGCACCTGCTTTAGCATAGCTTGATGCAGTGTCTTGAGTGCTTATAACTTCAGACTTAACCCAGTTTTGCTTCTCCACTAGGTGGGGGTAGCCGCTTACTTTTACAAGGCTACCAACAGGAATGCGTCTTTTATCTTTATTGTTTTGATTGCTTCTAAATTCTTTAAAGCTTGTGCCTTTTGTAATAGTTGATCCTTTTGCAAAATACAGCTCATTATCGGTAATACCTTCATCACGTTTTGTATTCCAGTCTCCCTTGTGATGACTGAGCATGAATGGAGGCAGAGGAGTGCTTGTTTGTTTGCATCCCACAACTTTGGCATTTTTATCTTGGCATTTTAGCAGCGGTGGATTCCGCCAGTCTTTCGACTCCTTATTGTACAAGTTAAGAGTCTGTAAGCCTTCTTCTATGCGGCTATGATTTTGAGAGTACAAACAAGGGCTAAGTGATACCGATAATAAAATAAGTAAAGTAAACATTCTATGTAAATTTTACATGAGACTTAGGCTATTGTGGCTTTTTAATTTCTAAATTGTATTTATGTTGACAAGTCTTTGTGCCATGGATCGAGGGGCCCTGATATAATTTAATGAAATGTATGTTTTTTCTTTACTGACAATTATGCTTGCTTGGAGTTTGAAGGCTGAGGATAGACATAATCTTAATAGCACAAGAAAAAGCAATATTCTACAAGCCACCGTAAAGCCTTATTACTCCTATTTAGGCGAGGTTTGCACTGACAAGAATAACTATTATCAAAATGAATTTGCTGAACTTATGGATCCATTTATCTACAACTATGTTGAAAGAAGTTTTCATAAAAGCAATCGCTTTCAGATGCTCCCCTGTATGGCTGTTGCCATGAAAGGCTTTAAGCCAAATGTGGTTAGATGTGTAACTGGCAAAGACAACAAAAAAGAAGTTGTGGACATGGGGCGAAACCCACCTTGCGTGAGCACCGATTATTTTTATCGAACGGCTTTTGTGTTTGCGAGAGCCTCTAGTTGTTTTGCGGTGAATCCAAGAACTATGTTCAAAATTTTTAATCATGAATCCCGTTTTCACTTTAATGCTATTGGACCATCTGGTGATGTTGGAATAGGTCAAATGGTTCCTATTTTAGCGAAAGATGTAAATATACGGCTTTGGGAGCGCATTTCTAAAAATGAATGCTCTTTTGTAAGAGAGTATAATATACAAAAAGTCGACCTTGGAAATAAATGCGACATAATTTCTGCAGAACCTAAAAATCAAGCGAGGCAAATAAGTTATGCGGCCGCCTATTTAGAGTACCTGTCTGAAAGAGCTGACCTGCTTTTTAAAAGATGGTTTAATAAAATAGCTAGCTTAGATGGGACGACAGCTGCTCAAAAAAACAGCATGCTTGCTAATAAAGAAAAAATTGTTGAAATGTTGGTTATGGCGTCATATCACGGGGGAGAAGGTCGGCCTAAGCGAATCTGGGAAGAGATGATAGCAGAAAACATCTATTTTAAGAACTTCGCCTCTATTGAAGATAAATTTCAAGAAAAACTAAATCGGGATCCTAAGATGCAAAGTATGGCTCGATATTTGGATCGTGCCAGAAATGACTTAGCTGATTTAGAAAAAAAAGTTGGCAAGCCCTGTTTGTAGTTAGCCTTGAACGTTAAATTTTATTTTTAAATAACGTCGCTTGCCGACCTTGATAATAGCTTCTTTTAGGTCAGTAATTGTATGGGTGGTGTCGGTGATTTTTTTGTTGTTGACCTGTACAGCTCCTTGAACAATCAAACGTCGCGCTTCTGAGAGTGAAGGACAGAGTTTGTGTTCACTCATAGCCTTGGTTAGAGCAATTTGAGCGTGGGCGGTTGTAACAAGTGGAATGTCTTTTGGTAAAGCTTTTTTAGAAAAAACAGCTTCAAATTCAGCTCGTGCTTTTTGGGCATTATCTTTATCGAAAAAACGTTCAATTAAAATTGTGGCAAGCTGCATCTTGGCTTCTTTGGGGTGTAATTCTTTTGTGACTTTTAAATCCTCTTCGGTTAGCAGCTCGTAATAGTGGTACATGCTGTCGTCGGAGATAGACATTATCTTGCCAAAGAAGTCATTGGCTTTGTCTTCAAAAGAAATAGCGTTGTTGAGGGATTTCGACATTTTCTGGCTGCCATCGAGTCCAACTAGGAGCGGAGTCATAACTACAGCCTGGGGGGATTGCCCCGCGTTTTTTTGGAAATCTCTGCCTAATAGCAAGTTAAACTTTTGATCGGTACCGCCTAGTTCGACATCTGCATGGAGTTGTACCGAATCATAAGCTTGTGCGATCGGGTATAAAAATTCGTGGACCGATATTGGCTGACCGCCTTTGTAGCGCTTTGAAAAATCATCGCGCTCTAATATTTGAGCCACAGTAACTTGCGAAGCTAATTTGATAATGTCATTAATCTTTAAGGTATCAGTCCACTGAGAGTTAAAAACTACTTGAGTGGTGTTGCGATTTAAAATTTTAAAAACTTGCTCTGCGTAGCTTTGGGCATTTCTTTTTACTTCGTCCTTGCTTAAAGTAGGTCGAGTTTCGTTTTTACCGGTAGGGTCACCGATTTGGGCTGTAAAGTCACCGATTAAAAAAAAGATATGATGTCCTAGGTCTTGAAAAACTTTTAGTTTTTGTAAAACAACAGCGTGACCGAGGTGAAGGTCGGGCCTTGAGGGATCGGCTCCAAATTTTACCCTTAAGGGTTTTTTGTTAACTAAGCTTTTTTCAATTTTGCTTAGTAATTCTTTTTCAGGAATGATTTCGCTGCAGCCTCTTTTGATTCGTGCTAGCTGCTCTTTGGCTTCTTTTTTTATTTCTTTGCTAACTTTTAGAATATCTTTGCTCAAGATTTATTCTCCCTTGGGGTGAGTGCTCGGGTCACTCTCAACTATTTTAACTCTTTTTATACTTTGTGCTAAACCTGTGTCACTATTGATTTGCACAATAGCTCCACAAAGCCAAGGATCGTTTTTGGCTACTTCGAATTTACGGCCGCGACGTCTAACAAATTTTTCAACAACAATTTCTTTTTTAACTCCAATGACTGAGTCATAGGGGCCAGTCATTCCGGCATCGGTTAAAAAGGCAGTGCCTTGCTCTAAAATTCTCTCGTCGGCAGTTTGTACGTGTGTGTGGGTGCCCACTACAAAGGAAACTTCTCCGTCTAGAAACCAGCCCATAGCCATTTTTTCTGAAGTGGCTTCGGCATGAATGTCTACCAAGATACATTTGCATTCTTTTTTTAATTCCGTAACTAATTTTTCGGCAGCTTTAAAGGGGCAGTCTAAAGGATCCATAAAGGTGCGTCCCATTAAGTTTACAACACCTAATTTTTGTCCCTTGCGATTGGCTACAGTTGCATGACCTTTGCCTTCGAGTTCAGGTGGATAGTTTGCAGGGCGCAGACAAGAATCTTCGCTGTCATAAAGCGAAATACCTTCTTTTTTGTCAAAGCTGTGATTGCCGCCTGTGCAAAGATCGACACCCGACTGACAAACCGCTTGATAGGTTTCGCTTGTGATTCCATTACCGCCAGCCAAATTTTCTATGTTGGCAACACAAAAATCAATTTTTTCGCTTTGCTTTAAAGCTGCTAAATGTTTTTGTAGCATTTTACGTCCACTGCTTCCGACTATGTCACCAATAAACAAGACGCGCATAAAATTTTCTTCAGACATCAGCAAGTCTCTCTATTTGGCCAGGGAAGTGGCGCGTGTTTCTCTAATAACACAAACTTTTATTTGACCGGGATAAGTCATATTGCCTTCAATTTCTTTGGCAATATCTCTGGCTAATAAAACAGCTTTTTCATCATTGATTTTGCTGTTTTCAACCATCACTCTAACCTCGCGACCGGCGTTAATTGCAAAGCTGCGTTCAACGCCCTGAAAGTTTGAAGCAATCCGTTCGAGGTCTTTCAGTCTGCGCACATAGGCATCATATTGTTCTTGGCGAGCGCCAGGTCTTGCTCCCGAAATAGCGTCAGCTCCCATAACTAAGTAATCTAGCCATGAATTTGGCTTTACATCTTCATGGTGAGCGCGAACTGCATAGGTAATATCGGCTTCTTCTCCATACTTTTCACAAAGGTCAGCACCGATCATGGCATGGGAACCTTCAATTTCGTGAGTTAAGGCTTTGCCAATGTCGTGAAGCAGGCCTGCTCTTCTGGCTTTGGCAACATCGAGACCAAGTTCGGCCGCCATTAGGCCACAAAGATGTCCCGTTTCAATCACGTGATGATATTGATTTTGATTGTAGCTGTATCTAAACTGCAACTGTCCAATTACTTTGACAAGCTCGGGGTGCATGCTGACTATGTCGAGCTTTAACAAAGCTTTTTCGCCGGCGTCTTTAATGCTTTTGCCCGTTTGCTTTTTCACTTTGTTGTGAATTTCTTCTATGCGAGAAGGGTGGACTCGGCCATCGGCAACGAGTTGTTGCAAGACAAGCTTGCCGATGTGGCGTCTGACTGGATCAAAACAACTCACCACAACGGTTTCTGGTGTGTCGTCAATAATAAGATCACAACCTAAAATATTTTCTAAGGCCCGTATGTTGCGACCCTCTCGGCCAATTAAGCGTCCCTTTAGGTCATCGTTAGGAAGACTAATCGATGAAGTGGTGTTGTCAGAAACATAATCCGAAGCATAACGAGAAATAGCAATGCTGATCACTCTTTTAGAGAGTTTTTCGGATTCTTCGTGAGCGTTTTCTTCGATTTGGCGTATGAGTTTAGCCGATCGTAATTTCGCATCGTCTTCTAGGTTTTTAACCAAAGATTGCACCGCCTCTTTTTGAGTCATGCCGGCGACTTTTTCGAGTTCGGCTTTGATGGCATTGCTTTTTGTTTCGAAATGCTCTTCGGCTTGTTTGGCCACGGCGCTTAGGCGATCGTGTTCTGAGGCAGCTTTCTCGGCTCTTTCAATACTCTTTTCAGCTTTTTCGCGAGTCTCATCGAGATTTCTTTTTTCACTCAGCATAGATTTTTCTATGCTCTTGGCTTTTTGTTCGGCTCTTTGAGCTTCGACCAAAGAAGCTTCTTTGCTGCGTTCGAATTTTCGTCTGGCGCTGTCTACGGCATCTTGACTTTTACGTTTCGAATTTTTTACGAGTTCATCACTTTTTTGTTTGGCTTCTTTGCTGAGTTCATTAGCTTTTTGGCGAGCGTCACGTAAAAGCTTGTTGGCTTTTTGTTGGGCACGCGAGCGAATTTGTTTTTGTTTCGCTTTTACCAAAAGAACACTTACAAATAATCCTAGCAAAAAGGCAACGGCGATATAAATAATCATCATTATCATTTTTACTTACTCCTTGTTTTGACACTTGATAAAAAACTTTTCACTAAGAATCGATTTTACCTTTTGGTCATGTTTTTGAATCCACTGGGTTGGAAAATAACGGTGAATGTAATCACTATGAACGAGGGCGATTGTGTACGCCTCGGGATGTTTGGTTAAATAACGGTCGTAGAAGCCGCCGCCGCGACCAACTCGGTTGCCCGAGCGATCGACCATAAGAGCTGGAACAAACAGAACATTTGGCTGCACAACCGGAGCTGACTCAGGCGCTTGCAGACATTTGTTTTTTTTGTCGAGGAGCAATTCTTGCACGGAACAAGAACGAAAAGTCATTTCATTATTTTGTATATGGGGAAAGGCAATTTGATAGGGAGCTAGTTTTTCAAGCTCAAGTGGGTAGGTTGCGACTTCTCGCCATTTTTTTTCGGGCACAAAAAAACCATAGAGGTTTTGTGGTCCCTGCAGCTCTTGTGGCAAAGGGTGAGCCTTCCAACTTTTGCTTTCGTCAATATTAGAGCGAACGTGCAAGCGGCAGCGCTCTCTGGCTTGAGCAAGTTGCAAGCTTAATATTTTTTTCTTCCAAGGCATCCGATTATCTCGGGATGGTCCCCAATTTAGATTCATCATTTTTATCGCTTCGTCGCATTTAAGCTGCGGCTCTGCCTTTCTTTAACAGGTCTTTATTTAATACTTAGGTGCGACTCGACCCGGTTTATTAGTCGCTCCGTTTTGTCTAAAACAGCTTTTTTAAGGCGGCGAAGGCGTGCTCGCTCTGAGCAAAGTTCCTCGGCTAAGTTGTAAGCCACTAAAAGAGTTAGCTGTTCTGGACTAAAATTACCTTCGCTTTTTTCCTGCACATTACCGTATTCGAGCTCTACAATTTCCTTGATGGCTTTCATTGTGGCAGGGGTGACGTCGGTACTCACCTTGAGAGAAGTGTTTCCAAGCTTTAGTTCGCATTGTTTGCTGCTACCGCGTGGAATCAAATCTTCAGATGAACTCTCTTTTAGCTCATTCATTTATAGGCATAAACTACCACATTTACTCGAGTCCGAGTAGAGCTTTTGAAAATTCTTGCGCGTTAAATTCTGCAAAATCTTCGGCTTTTTCGCCAAGTCCAATGCGGCGAATAGGCGCTGTGCTTTGGCGGGCGATGGCAACAACGGCGCCGCCTTTGGCAGATCCATCTAGTTTACTAAGAATGAGGCCACTTAGGCCGACGCTTTGATTGAATTCAGTAAATTGATTCAACATGTTTTGGCCGGTATTGGCATCGAGGACTAGTAGGGTTTCGTGTGGAGCTTGTTCAAGTGCTTTAGACATGACCCTTTTGTTTTTGGCCAAAGCCTCCATTAATTGAGCTTGGCTGTGCAGTCGACCAGCTGAGTCACAAAGAACATAATCGATGTTTTTGGCTTTGGCGGATTTTATAGCATCAAAAAGAACAGAAGAAGAGTCGGCTCCGTCCCTGCCGCGCACGCATGGAATATCGAGTCGCTGGGCCCAGGTTTCGAGTTGCTCGCCAGCGGCTGCCCGAAAGGTGTCGCCAGCGGCCAGCATAACTGAATTTCCTTTGGCTTTGATTTCTTGCGCGAGCTTAGCAATGGAAGTTGTTTTGCCAACGCCATTTACACCAACAAACCAGATGACCGTTGGAGAATCGCTTTCTTTTTTTGGCCAAGCTTCATTATTGCCTTTTTGTTTTTCGAGCCAAGAGCCAATAACTTCGGCCATAGAACTTTTGGTTTTGTTTAATTTTTCTTCGTCGCTACTTAGTTTTTTGATTTCTTGCCAAGGAATAATTTCAAGTAGCTCTTGAGTGTTTTGAACTCCCAGGTCACTTATTAAACAAGCTTCTTCGACGCTTTCTTTTATGTTTTCAAAATTTTTACTGTTCCACGAAAAGCGAGATCGGCTTTTGCTCAGTGCAGACCACCAAGAAGAGCTAGTGCGAACTGATTGAGTGACCTTGCTGGGAGAGGCAGAAGTTATGGTACTTGCTTTTTCTTGGCTTTGGGGAGCCGGCAATTTTTGGGGCGGCTTTTTGCCTCTGACTAAATAGTAGAGAGCTATAAGGAGTCCGCCGCTTCCTGTAAATAGATAGCCCCATTCAAGCATTCCAAATTGGGCGAGCAGTTCGGCAAGTGGCATATTATTGGCACTATAAAGCTGAGTTCCCGCAGCTGACAAGAGATTGGCTGAGCACTTTAAGGTTATTTCGCATAGGGCCGATAAAGAGCCTTAAGAGGGAAAATTATGTCTCGTATTATATTTAAGACTTTGATTTTATTATTTTTTACACTGAGTATAAGCAGTCAGTCTGAGGCAAAGGTCTCTTTGTCAGATGCGGCTCGCCAAGCGGCTTGTGGATTTATTGAGGTTGGTGGCATCGATTATGGAGCGATTCCCGATGAGGCTTTTGAGTCTAAGAAATTTCCAAAGTATCTCGAATGGAAGGCAAGTACTTCTTCTGTAGGCGGCAAAGAGTTGTATCCATTTGATCCAAGCGGTGTCAAAGCTTCTGCCCACAATCCAATGTGTGCTCTCTATCATTTGCAACAATTAGAAAGCTCAGCCAATCGTGCTGGTCTTAATGTTGATAAAACAGTTAAAAACTTTTGTGAAGCCAAGCCTTTTAATCAAAACTTTTTACGCACTCATTTTGCCCCAGAAGGTAGTAGTTCAGCTGGTTCTGGCTCTTCTTACGGCGCTCTTGGCGGGGCGACAAAAGCAAGTGGCTCAACGGGTGCAAGGGTCGAAAAATGTAATACTGGTGGCGAAAAAGTAAAATTTGTTTGTGAGCTCGACCGCTTTAATAGAGGTTATCGTTTAAATCCAACTCGACAAACTGAAGCAGCCGAAGATTTAAAAGCTCGCTGTGTTTCTGCGGGAGCTGATATGAACATTCGTATGAGCCAAAGAGAATTCGATCGCTTTGGTGGTTCTTTGTGTGGAGCAGGAGTTCCGGTGATTGTGCAACCTCATTGGGGCAATCAGGCTATAGATGTTGTGGGTTCAATAGCAAAGACCGGTTTACTTGGTTGGTTTGCTTACAAAGGACTTAAGAGCAATCACTCTGTAATTAAACATGTAAGTGACAATCATACCTCTCTTGGTTTTTCATCTGGAACCGGGACAGGTGGAGCTTTAGGCTGCGGCGGTGGTTATAGTAGGACAGGTGGCTACTCTTGTGGCGCAGCTTATAATGGATATTGTGGAGCTCCTCCTTATACCACATGTCGCGGTTCGGCCGGACAAGGTGCTTGGGGCTATGGACAAATTAACGGTGGAATAAATGGTGGAGGCAGATATCCTGGTGCATATTACCCGGGTAGCCAAAACGGTGGATATTACCCAGGTGGTCCAAACGGTGGATATTATCCAGGTGGCCAAAATGGATCGTGGCACGGAAACCGTCAGCCAGGCGGTTACGATACCAATGCTTTAGATCGTCAAGCTAAGTTAATCGACGAATACTATCGTCGCGAAAGACAAAGAATCCAAAAACAAAAATCGACTGCGGAACTTCTTAAGCAGCAGCAAAAAGATCTGCAAGATGTTCAACAAAAATACCAAGAAACTTGGGCGGTTTATGACCAATACTCACAGCCTGCTTACAACCCAGGACAATATTTGTATGGGGGTGGTCAAAGCGGTGGTGGCAGTGGTTACCTTTGCCAAAGTGCCTACTGCCAACCAGGCGGTGGACAATACGCTCCTCACTATGGTGGCAACGGTGGTGATGGCTGGTCAATTAACGTTGGCGGCTACTACCAAAGCGGCACTTAAACAAAAGGTGTCTATCTACTTTTACAGTGAGGGTGCGTTACTAGATTAGTAACGCACCCTCACTGTAAAAGTAGATAGACACCTTTTGCTAATATCCAAACACTGTGATGCTTAGAGAATTATTGCTTTGAGGTGATGGAGTGTTTTCATCTTTAGAGTACGCGGCGTTTGATTGAGTTGTGCTTGTGCTCGGAATACTAAAAGGTGAAGATCCGCCTTGTGATTTGACGTTGCTGAAGCTGTTGTAAGCTCCGCTGCTGTTGCTGGCGGTAATTCCTGAACCAGTGCTGGCTACTAGTCTGTAGTTGCGGGCACCCGGCACATTTTCAGTTATAATGTCTCCGTTTTCGTTAATGGCCGGTGTAACCGCAATGTAGTTAGCCATATAAAGTTGAGATTCTCTTAGGTCCTCTTTGGCTTCTTTTTTGGCCTCTTTGACTTTGTCTAAAGCGTTGAGCACTGTTGGTATTTGAGCGATTACTGAGGCAGCGTTGGCGATTTTCATTATGTTGAATGTTTTTTTTGTGCCAACATAAATTCCCTTGCTACCAGGATCTGGGCTTAGCAATAATGCATCTAGTTTATAATCCATTATTCTTAATTGTGGGACAAAGGCTGTGGTTTTTAAGGCGATAGCGGCTTGTACTCCTTGCATTAATTGAAGAGCTTTCTTGGCTTTGCCGGCTTTACCATGGTCCTCTTCAACCTTTCTTGCCGATCTAATAAAAGATTGTGTTTTTCCGGTCAAAGAGTAAATAGTGCTTCCGAGTTGGGCAACAGCATTTGTTACATAGCTGCCATTAGAGCATCCACCCTTGGCCGTAATAGTATTTGTGACATTTTTAATTATGCCTTCTGGCGACTTCATAAAAGTTAAATCATTGAAACTTTTTTTAGTGATCTCTAGTCCACGCTTGCTTTCTTTAATAACACCTTCATTAAAACTAAGGTATTTATTATCTTCCATTGGAGAATCACCTAATTTCTCTTGGAGCTCGCTATCTAACTCACAAGTATGTTCCCATCTAAGAGTGTTCAAGTCAGTAGCAGCAATTATTCCGTTTGTAATATAAATTTCCATTTCTAAACCAGATGCTTTTGAAATTATATTTTGTAGTTGGTCACTGCGTTCAGCTAACATGTCTCGGCAAGCTTCTAAAAATGTACCTAATTGATCATTGGCTTGAGAGGCATTGTTAAACCTTAAGAGCGCTTGTTCGGACAGGCCTTGTGCGCGGTCAAAGTTTTCTTTGCTGGAGCCGGCAAGCTCAATGATTTGTTTGTTAGAGATTCCTTTAGCTACCATTGCTTTGGCTTGCTCTTCTGTTAAGTTCATGGCTTGCACGAGTGGATCAACGGCAGATTCCATAATTTCTTTTGTTTCTGCAGTAAAAGACTGGAGCTCTTCTACATTGTTTTCGAAGCCTTCATAAACGTTAATGCAGTTTCTAAAATTAACGGGAATAGGTAATGTTTTTATATCATCTTTGCTCACTTCAGCTTTTGTTATGTTTAAAGTTAAAGCGCTTAAGATTATTAAAATGCCTTTGTTTGTTTTTTTTGTTTTCATTCCCGTCTCCCCAAAAAATATTCACTTAGTCTGAATAAATTCTTCCTCTAAAATTAATGTAACAAAAAAAAGGCGCCCCTTAAGTTAAAGTTTTGTTAATATTTGATTAAGTTACGTATAATCAGTACTTTATATCCATAGTAAGTCAGTTTTATGCCATAATAATAAAGATGAAAACACGGCTCATAGCTCTGTTTGCTGCTTTGTTTTTAAGTTCTTGTTTAGAGCTGGCAAACAACCAAACAGCAGCTGGCACAAATAGTTGTAGCACGGCTCTTTACGGACAGTGGAAGCAGCGAACGGGATACATTGGTGCCGAGCCAAGTTCCAATCAACTCCAACATACTTTTAATCAATTGGTCATAGCCCAAGGCACGCGGATGTGTTCTGTAGCAATCGAGAATCAATTAACGGATCGCATTCTTTACAAAGCAGATTATGCTTTAGATATAGATGAGAATGAAATTACTATTTCTTTAACAGAAGGCGCTTCTGCAAGCGGACAAAGTTCAAGAGCTACCTATTCTTTTACCGGCAATTGTTTTGATAATTCGGCAGAGCTTATTTTGTCTTATTCCAATGGCCACCAAGAGCGCTATCAGCCAATTAGCCGCCAAGCCTCTGACTATCGTCCCGATATTTGCGATCCACAATAATATCACTTGTCTTAATAGCCCCTAACTCTTCATAATTAATCTACTTTTAATCTAATTTACTCCTGAAACACCGATAAAGCATTGTTAGAGGAAGTTCGAAGTAGATGTTTTGTTTGCGCAAAATTTTGTTCTTTATGATGTTGCTACATGCACCGCTGTCTCTTGCGCTTTCTTTTGTGCATTCTAATAAGGCACAAAAAACAAATAAGAAGGGTCACTTTGTTGAAAGCATACAAGAAATTTTTCAAAATCCTTCTGTTAAAGTCATAACGATTTCGATTTACAAAGATAAAAGCCGTGAAAAACTTTTAGAAAAACAGCAAATTGTAATCAACTTAGAAAATAATAAAATAGTCCTTCAGGGGACAGACAAAAGTCAGCAAAAATATTTTCATACGGGTTCAGCCGAATTTAGCCAAAAAGCAAATTCAGTTGAAAGTGCTTCTTTTGAATTTTTTGCAGATTTTAATGTTGATTTAGATAAAGGGCGTTTAGATATTGCTGCTCTCAATAATCAAAATATAAATGAGGACGAAAAAGAAGCTGGCTTTTTGTTTGCAAATCCTGATCCTAAAAGATTCTTTCCGTTCCTTGTGCCTTATGCCATTTTAAGAACTTTTAACAATGGAGATAAAAGGCGGCTTTTGCAAGTCTGGAAAAAGACCAAGAAAGTTCCTACAGAACTTTTCGTTGTTCCAAGAGCCCAGTTAGCTCTAGCAGAATCTAAAAGCACAAAGAGAAGAGAGCTTTCTAAAAGTAAGTACAATCCTCTATATCTGCAAAGACATCTCAAATTATTGGGTTTAGATGAAGACACATATTTAGATCGTGAAGGGCTATCAAAAGCTAGACGTGCCTATACGCAAAGAAGGAAAGATCTAAAAATAGATAGTGATTTAAAGCAAAAGACACCAGCAGAATACTACGATGTTGTTCAAGCTTTTAAGGCTGTAAAAGAGCATTATACATTTCATAGCCAACATGTTGCGCAGGCGGAAGCCGTGTTGCAAAAAGCTGCTTTGCTTGCTGAGGGCGAGGTCCTATCAGCAGAAGTCAAAAAAGCCATTTACAGAGCGCATTTGCATGGGCAAGGTTTGCCTGGTGCCGATGGTCGCTTGGCTGGACTCGGTAATTACCCCAGTCATATTAATTCCCAAAAATTGTGGATAGTGCTTAAGGCACTTGCCAGAGATAGTAGAGCAAGAGGAATTGAATTTGATAAAAAAAGAGCTCTCAAAATAGCAAAAGCTTTGGCTGATCAAGGCGTAATTGGAGAAACTTTAGTCGAGCGGAGAATTACCAATGCATCAGCTCCTGCTCAGCCAATTAAAGCCCGGCCTCGTATGGTTAAGCCTCCTAAACTTGCACGTCCTGAAGTGGCTCGGCCTAAAATGGCGCGACCTAAGCAAGTGAAGCCAAAACTTCTAAAAAAAGAATTGTCTGCAGAAGAGCGACTTGCCGAAAAACATAGAAAACAAGAAAACAATCCTAGAACAGAGCCCAAAAGAATTATTCTCAGTGAAGAGGGTGAGCATCTTCCCAACTATTCTGAGCTTATTAATGATTTAATTCCTGGTGACACTGTTGTTCTTGAAGACAGTGATGGCAAAGTTACAGAATTCATCTTAGAAGATCCCGGTGAAAAACGTTTTGAAGAGCTTAAGCTTTCGCAAGAAAGAAAGCGAAAACGTGATGGGGGAGCTTATCCGGTTCCTCGCGCGTTGCTTGGAGAGGGCAATACCACCAGAGTATTTTTAATCAACGGAGGCAAGCAGGTTTTACGTTTGCCTTATTTGAGTCTTGCGATTCAACAAAAAATCGATGCTCACGGTCAAAAGTTTCAGTTTAGGCCCCACATCTTAGGCTTTTTAAATAATTATGCTGCCAACATGAAGGCCCTGGCAGCACTGGATGTTCCGGTTCCAGCAGTTCACCTTAGCCAAGAAAATTTATTTGTAAGCGCCGAAAGAGTAGAGGGTAGCGTGACGATAGGTGATTGGATGGACGCTTTGCCGGCTGATCACAACTGGGGTGATGACCCCAAGTTAAAGGCTCTGATTGAATTCAATCGGCATCTGTCTAAAACTGGCTTTCTAAGCGATTTTCATCCCGGTCAACTTTTGTGGATTGAGGCTGAAAAAAAATGGGTATTGGTTGATATTGGAGATCAAAAAGTTGGGCCTTCCACACCTTTTAGTACAGCCGAAAGTCATAGACTGTATTTTAAAAGCTTAGCGGAAATGGGCTTTCCCCCTAAATACATCGACCAAATGTACTCGAGTCTTGATGAAGATTACAAACGTCGTTTTCCAAATGCAGAGGATTATAGAAGAAGATATATCGAAACAAAAGCTAAAGTTAAATTACTGGAAGAGTCTCCTGCTGAAAGTCTAAGAAAAGTGGCTCACGGAAAAGTAAATAAACTTGTGCTTTCGTGGCTTAAGCCTGAAAGCGTAGATTTTAAAAATAAAGCCAATTGGATTCAGCGAAAAGCATATGAATTGCTTTTGTCGAATGTAAAAAAACATTATGAAAAAGAACTTTTCAAAATACAAGAAGGCGCAGCCGAGGAGTATAAAATATCTCTAGCAGAAGTCGGTCTTTCGGCAGGAATTGATTTTGAACATAATAGCGACAGTTTGGTGAAACACCACGCTCAAAAAATATTAAGCACAGGTCAATCTCCTGCTGTAGGTTCTGGATTAAATATAGATTACCAAACAAGAAAATCCGTGAACTTTGTTCGACGCAGTCGAAGGTTAGGTATTTTTATCAATCAGGATATTCAGGATATAAATCGAAACTTATCAGAGGAAGGCAATCCCAGCCCTAGGCAACTTGCTTACGATGAAAGATACGAAACTTACAACTTAGAAGCTACTAAGTTTGACGACCCTATCTCACAAGCCGAGTTTAATAAAAGGGTGTGGGCTGCCCACAATATAAATTTTTATGATTTTGACAATCCAGAAGATGTTATTAAGAGAAAAGCTCAAATACTTAGATATGGTATTGATTCTGAAGGAAATCCTTTAACCCATTCTACAGCTGTAGAGCGAATGCCTTTAAATCAAGTTGATGATCTTATTGTTAGAAACTTGGTTGGATCTGAAGAAAAGATCACTCTTAAAGTAGAGAGTTTTAAAGAAGGCGGCAAGCTTGTAGAATATAGTGCGCAAGGCAAGCAGTATATTGCTAGTTACTTTGCAACTGATAGCATGAGCTCACAAAAAACATTGAGCGTTGTGATTGTAGACCATGAAAACAAAACATATAAATTTTACAAAAAAGAATTTCTAAAAATACAGCCAGAATTTTCTGCAAATGAGATGGCAAAAATGGCTAGGGAGTTGGACGGCCAACAAGCTCAGGTGTATTTCGATGATCCGAGCTATTTTGATGAAATAAAAGAACTGACTGAAAAAGGTTATGCGTTTGAAGGAAAAGTGCCGGACTCTGAACACTTGTCTGTAACAAATATTAGGGGCCCTCCAAATTCTAGCTCTACAAAAGACCAAGCAAAATTGCTAAAGATTGAAGCTGAGGCGGTAGATGTGCTCGAGGTGGATGTAGCCGATCTTTTGCGGGAGACACAGCAGACAGCAGAATTTCGCGCAAATTTTAATGAAGTATTGCCAAAAGAATTTTTAGAAGCAAGAACGAAGACTCTTGATCTTGTGTCGAAAGACAAAAAAGAACTAAGAAGAATTCTAAAAAAGTTACAAAGTCCCGATGCTTACAGTCGCCAGCAGAGAAAAGATTATTTAAGTTATGCTGCACAATTGGCTGATCCTAAATCAAACATTGCTTTGCATAAAAAAATAACAATTGGAGATAAAGAAATCTACATTACAAAAACTCTAAGAGACAGTGTTTCTACTCGGGAAATAGCTCTGGCAGTAACAAAGGGTGAAGATGGAAAATACAGAGTTCTGACTTATTACCTCAGTGAAAGTCAAGGAGTTTGGAGGGTGGCAACCGGGATATCTGCCGGTGGTCTTTTAGGCAAAGGTGTGTTTGAAGATGATACCAAACTTTCTTTTGAATTAGAAAGCGCTCTGAACAACAATCAAAAATTACAGCTCGCTGAAGGCGAGATAGCACAAAGAATAGGCACAACTCTGAGCAGTGATGGTCAGCATATAATAGGAGAAAACATTGATTTTGTGGAAGTATTTAGTTCAAAATTTGATGGTTCAGGTACGTTGAGGCCAAGTCTTGAAAGATTAAAAGATCCTGGGTCTTTTGCCTTTAAAGATCCTCGTTTTGAAATTGATTTTTCTAAGCAAGCTTTGCCTTCAAGAACTGCTTCGGAAGGCATCGATTCTAATATTACCTATGAATATTATTATTCTAAAGGAGAGCCTAAAATACTCTATACAATTAGAAGGCTAGATGATGGTAAAATTACAATTTCGGGAGAGTTTATCGACGCTCCAATGACGGCCTCTGGAAGAAGAACAAAGGTTCCATCTTTGGGGTATTTAACATCTCCTGCCTACGAGTATAGAGAACAAATCATAGGCAAAGTAGAAGATGCAGAAAAGCTCAAAGGGAATCGAGATCAGTATGTCTCAAATTGGGAATTTTTAGGTCGCATTCCAGCTGTGCAAGAATATTATGCGGCAAGAGCTATTGATTTAGAGGCTCAAGGAATAAAAACGAAGCTGGTAGACGGAAAAATTATTGTTAGTAATAACAATTCAGCAACAAAAAATAAAGCTGAGTCAAGTGGACCTTTTACAATCGTAAGTAATTCCTACTTAGAATTTGAAGAATCTAAAAAGGTAGATAGGGCGGCTGTACTTGATCGCTTGAGCAATGAAAAAAGTCCTATGAGGATTAAAAACACCGTAAAGGTTGGAGGTCGAAATTTTCATTTCTCTGATAGAGTTCAAGAGTGGGGAGGTCGTCAGTATGTTTTTGCGTATGTTGAAAATACAAAGGGGCAAGCGACTCTTCATGCCTATTATAAAAGTAACAGCCAAAACGAATGGCGGGTATTGCCTGCTATTAAAAAAACTCAAAGTGGGTATCGCTATTCTAAAACCACTAGTGAGGCCAGTGTTAAAGTGTCTCCTGCAATCGAAAAAGCGATCAGAGCTGCTGAACTGGCTGATGTTGACGGAGATTTAGTGCTTGAAACAGTTAAGGCTGTTTCGCCACAGATAAAAAAAGGTTATTTGCAAGAATTCGAAGATGCAAGAGAGGTCTTAAATTTAACCAAGAGTGATGCCATTGACAAAAGAGCTCCAGCTAACAGCAATGATGCTCGCGCTCATTTTGTTCCTGAGACTTTAAAATTTACCGACGTTGCTCTTGAACCTGATTTTAATAATTTACTTAGTTCTACAGGGCCAGAAAAAAGTCCCTTTGGACATGAGTTAGTAACAGAAAAATATGCGGCCAAGGGTAATGATAAATTAGTATATACAATTTTAAGAGACAGAATTACTGGGCAGATTTTTTTTCAAGGTGCTGATTATTTAGAAATAGCTATTAATGATTATGGAACTCCTAAAGTTGTTGCGGATTTAAGAGCCATGGGACAACCGCTTATGGAGTACAGGCATTTAATACATCGTGATTATAGGAATATGACGGGTGGTATTTTCGACATTAAAAACGATATGTATGCGAGTGCTTGGATGTCTCTGCAAAAGGTTCCTATTATAAAAGAATATTATAAAAGTAGAGAAGCTGAGCTTGCAAAGGAAGGAATCTATTTCATAGAAACTACAAATGGTGTTGAAACCTATTCAGAAAGAATTGATGATTATTTAGAACAAAAAATTACGGAGCTAAAAGAAATGTATGCTCGTTATCCCGATAAGAAACATCTAAATACTGAAAAAATTCGTTTAGGAATTGAGAGACGTTTAGAAAGAGAAAGACGTAGTAAATATACTTTAGATTTCGAAATTAAAAAAAATAAATTTCGCCCGAAGGGAAGTCCTATTTCTGAAACAAGCCTGGCAAATATGAGTGGGTTGTACGATGCTTTGTTTGGGGAGACCTCTAAAGATGATCCCTACGTATTTAGTTTGGAAGCTCTTAAGCAAAATCAAAGTTTGCGCCGTTCAAAACGCGCCGAAAAATTAGCCAGGTTAGGAATCGAAGTAAGTGATGAGATAGTGCAGAAAAATTTAGGACTTTCTGATGAGTATTTTAAACTAGAAGCGAGTCCTAGAGAAGTAGCCATTCGAGATCTTTATCAAAAATTTAAAACACACAATCCTGATTCTATTAGGATTTCAGAAGATGAGTTTACTAAAAGAGTGTTGTGGGCGCATAGTGTAAATATCTTTGATCTCGATGATGATTTTTTTAGTCCTGAAGAAACTTTAATGGCTCGTAAAGACGCCTTAAAGCAGAAGATAAATCTTATTGTTGATGGATATAAAACTGACGAAAGTGGAAAAACCGTTAAAGATGCCTTTGATGTTGTTGAAGCCAGCTCTAAGTTAGATAAAGATTCTAAGCAAAGAGTTTCGCCGGAAGTTGCTTCGGCTGTTCTGACTCTTGGGCTCGCAGGAAAAACAACATCCGAGGCGCTGGTCATATCATCTCTTCGAGCGCAGCCTCAATATAGTTCAGAGTTCACGACAGTCGACAAGCAAGATGCGTTGGCTTCAAATACTTTGTCAAAGAAAGTTGCAGTAAATGATGAATTAGTACCTACAATTCGAGAACGCCAAGCAAAAAGTCCTGCAGACGATTTAGCCAAATTGAAGACTTTGCCTAAGCTTGCGGATACAAGTCCACATAGAAAAAAAGCCGATGCTTTTGTTTCAAAGAAGGGTTTGGATTTTGTCGCAAAGCCAGAAGCAATTGTGGTAGATGGCAGTCCACAAACGACTAGCGCTCCAGATTCAAATGCAAATTATTATGTTTATAGTCCTCCAAAATCTTTTAGACCCCGTACATCTGATTTAAGTAGTCCCTTAGCTAAGCCTTCCTCTGAGCTTGTCATTCCCGAATTTACATTTGATAGATCTGTGGCAACGGTGCCAAAACCTGCTGTTGGGAGCGCGGTTTCTGTTGCAAGTTCTGAAGTGAATAGAGCAAATACTTCGCAACTAGGTACAAAAGCTCCTAAGCTTTTAGAGAACTCAGCTTCTGAACAAAAGCCTGTAGCTGAAACAGCTGTGTCAAACAATGCTGTTGAAGCTAAAGCTAAAGTGCCTACGCTCGTGCAAGGGCAATCACAAGCTATAAAAAGAGCTGATAAAATTGCAGTTACTAAAGCTCCTGAGCTTGTAAAACCTTTTGTGGCAAGAGCTAATGACTCAGCTCCACTAGGAATAAGTGAAGCTAGCAACGCAGGACAAAGTGTTAAAGCTGAGCCGCTTGTTCAAACTGATGTAATTCCTCAACTTGGGCAAAGTCCAGCTGCTGTGAACTCAAGACCTGTCAATTCGCCGCAAGTTTTGCAAGCTTTAGCTCCGGCCAAGCCATCTTTAGGACAAGCTAAGAGAAGTGTTGCAGTTCAAGCGAATCAAAAAAAACAAATTGCGCAAATTCCTAGGGCGAGAACTCGCGAGGTCAAGACAGCAAAAGAAAAAACAGTAGCTGTTGCTAATAGAACCCAGCAGCTTGCACAACTTCGGCAGCAAAACAGTCTATTGAGTGCGGCTCAAACAAACATCGCAAGACAACAAGCTCGAAGCTTTCCGCAAACTAAAACTGGAGATTTGAGCTTAAGCAATTCTGTGCAAATCACTCAAAAAGCGCCAGTAAATTTAAATAGTCCTAGGTCTTTAACAAAAAAAGATGCAAAAGTTTCGCCGCCGCCATATGAGCTTTCCTCTAAGCCAAGCAATACAAGTAGAGTCCCATTTGTAAGTCCTGTGAGTAGAAAGCCTCAAGTTTCTTTAGGTTTTGCGCCGGCAATCAGTAACAAGCCCTCTTTATCGAGCTCTGATGTGTTGGCTGCTGCGCAAGCAAATCGAATACCAAGTGCACTTAGTCCACTTCCTGTACAAAGACCACTTAGTGCCGAACTGCAGTTACCTGCTGTTATAGAAAGACCTCCTGCAACCAACACTGATGTTGTAATTGCGAATCCGCAAGCGGCTCAGGCCGGCGGTGGAACAGAGATTGTTCGCCGACAAACTACTGAATTAGTTCCCAATATTCCAACTACAGAGTCTTCGATACCTAGAAGACCTGCTTCTAGAGCTGAAAGACCTAGAACAAGTACGGCAGCGACTACAAGTCGGGCAAGTCGCGGGGCTTCCTTGGCGCAAATCGCTCATGGCTATTTTGAAGACGGTAAGGGAGGTTTTGAAGATATTAAGAAAAGTTCAGGTCGCGCTGCGCTTTGGACGGCGGCGGCTATTGATGATGTGGTTGCTGTTGCTCAAGTCTCTGGACTTTCAAAAAAAATAACTTCTCGCACTCAGATGTCAACATATAATAAAGCACGTGCCTCAGGGGCTTCTAAAAAAGTTGCTTTAGAGCGTGCAAAAAATCAGACTTCGGGTCTTGGAAAAATTGCTCAGGCAACTGGGGTCGGTGGCTCTGCCTTTATGGGACTTGTTACGGTTGACCAAATAAAAGCTTTGCAGCAATTAAAAAAAGATGGAGCTTCCGATGCTGAGCTTTTTCAGCAGCGTGCTCGCGTAGGAATAAATTCATATTTAACCGCAAGTGGTTTGACCACGAGTCTCGATAGCACTTTTGCCAAAGGTCGTTTGCAACAGTCCTTGGCTCAGGCGAGTTCTAATGCAAGTAACACAATCCGTAGCAGCGCCTCGCAGGTTGCAAAAAATAAACTAAAAGGGGGTGCTACACGTGCCGTGGCCAAAAGAGCTGCCACTCGAGAGGCCCTTAAGCAAGTTGGTAAATTAGGCGCTGGCACGGTTGCTAAAGCGAGTGCTTCTGCAGCACTTCGCTTTGCGGGACCTATAGGTTGGGCTTATACGGGTGCCGAAATTGGAGCGGCTGCTATTGAGGGAAGATCTCAAGCGTATTATGGAGAGTTTAACAGCAAACTTTCATCTTATGGCAGTCGCCGAAGAGACGTTACGATCGGCAGTCTTAAGGATGATAGCCAGGTTAGTGTTAAGCTCGACAGCGCTCATGAAATCGATGTTGAATTAGAGACTTTGGGCCGGTACGGTGCCTATGACAAAAGTCAGTACAATCTTGCAGTAAACAATTTGGCAGGTATATATGCACGTTATAAAGCATTGGATTTAGATCCACCAATAAATATTGATACGGCGGCAAAAGCTTTGCGCAGCAAAAGTTTTTTTGGTGATGGCCAGTTTATTGATCCGAGTAAAAGAAATAGTTCAGCTTATAAAAGCACTAATTCTGCCTCGGCAACCTGGGGTGGCTACGGTAGCACAGCTAGTAGTTTTGATTCTAATGCAGCTTCTAAAGCTTCTATAGATGACTTTAAAACAACTTTAAAAAGTAGAATAGCTGATAGAAGTAAAAAAATTAAATTAAGATACGAGGAACTTGGAATAAGTCAAAGCGATGCTAAAAAAATAGCTGATGATGCTGGGGTTAGTACTGCTGATTTTTCTAAGGAATACGAAAAACAATTACGCTTTGATGATTTTACTAATGAAAAATTTCAGAAAAAAGCTGATGACAGTCTTCGTGATTTTAAAAAGTTAGCAAAAGAAAAGCTTAATGAAGTTCAGGTAACAGGCAATGAGTATGAAAAATTTATAGCCAAAAAACAATACGATGAGTTATTTAATGGCAAAGATCCAGAAAAAAGCGCACAGTTTAGTGCTTACTTAAGCGATAGCTTTAAAAAAACTCAAGGCAGTCGCGCGAAAGCCAAAACAAAAGTTGAGTTTGAATTAAGTGAATGGGAGAGAAAAAATCCCGAGCCTGGATGGTGTGTTGTCGATTGTGATGAAAAAGACAAATGGAAAAAAAACAGAGCAAAGCGCGAATCAGAGCTAGTTGGTAAAATTGAAATTCACGATTCACAATCCAGTGCAAATAAAGAAATGGCTAAAAGTTATGTTACGGCTGTAAAAAATGAAATTCCTCTAAATGAAGAAGAACAAGCTAGATTGCGTCATCTTAAAGGTATTGAAATTGCAAGCTCTCAAGCTTTGTCAAATCGCGTGCAGGCCCCCTCATTTCTTGAAGAAGGCTTGTTTAAAGATTTAGCAGATGAAGTGATCAATTATGACACAACTAAAAATACTTTAGAAACAGCTAAAAAAGATATTGGGACTTTGTATGGAACGGTGTCGGCGAGAGCGATTGTTGAAGAACTAAAGAAAGATCCTGCTGCTTCGGGACAAAGTTTGGTTGTTGATGATAAAACCAAAGAACTAATTAAAGCTGCCAGCGTGGATTTTGCGGTTAAAAAAGAATTGAACCCTCATCTTGGACAGAGAATCCATAGTGTAGATACTGTGTCGGCCTTAAAAAAAGAAGCGGAAAAAGAGTTTAGAGCTAATTTGCCGGATCAGAATCAAACAGAATTGAATCCTGAACAAAAAACAAGAGTTGCTGAGATTTATCAAGCTAAGTTGGACGCTCGTTTTGATAACGATGTTGTTTTGGCGTCCAGTGAAAAACTGAAGCGTGTTTTGGGAGTTTCTGAAAACGTGGTAAAAATAAATCAAGCGCTTGTTCAAAGTGGAATTGATGAAAATAGTATAAATCTATTACGAGAAAATTATAGAGAAGCGGCTAATAATTTAAGTCTAAATCCAGAGGATACAGAAAAACAGCTTGCTTTAAACGCATCGCTTTCAAAAATTAAAGGCGAAATAGCTGTGCAAGGTGTGCTTGATAAGATTCAAGTCGATGGCGGAGATATTGCGGTTATTCCGGAAGATGTACAAGCAGAGCTAGTACAACGTTTTGTAGGTGCTTACGACAATGAAGCCGTTGGTGAAGAGGCTTATAATGAGGCAATAGAATCTGCCGGAACTTATGCGCACGTTGTTGGTATGGCAGCTCAAAGTCAGGATAATGCTGCTTTTACGCAACTTGAAGTCTACGAAGATGCAAGTGCTGGAAATGTAGAAGCTTATCAAAGTTTAGAGAATAGAGAATTCATCGCACAAGAGAACACTTCTCGTGCTGAGTTTTTAGAATCAAATGATAAAAATGTTGTTTCACAGCGTGATTTGCAAAATGACTTTGAAAAAATTGCTAATGAAATGGTTCCCGACATTTCTGATGAAGATCGATCACAACTTATAATAGACTTAAAAGAACGCTTCTCTGCCTCTGAAGAGGTAGAACAGTATCCTGAGAAACTTAAAGCTTTTTCTCAAGCCGTCCTTGAGGTTACAGAAAAGCACTATCGAAAAAAGGCTGAAATAGAATTTGCGGACTTACTTGGAGAAAGAGGTATTGATTCAGCTGACCTTACTGAAGATCAGCAAGAAAAACTTTTGTTAACGTTGTCTAAAAATCTTCAAGACAAGTCGTTGAACGATAAACTTGATGCAGATGCTCTTCTTAAGTTAGATGAAAATTTTATAAGTGCTCTTGATGTTGAAACTCGAATAGCAGATCTTTCTCAAAGTTTAAGTCCAGAGGATGTTGAAGCGCTTAAACTTGCAGTAAAAAATGATGGTGAACGTGCATTCGCAGAATTTGAAGAAATTGCTTATAATATGAACTCTGTAGAAGAATTACTTGAGGAAGAAGATGCACTCAATCGCGAAGTAGCAAGTGTAGATGGTTTAGAAAGTGATGAATTTTTAAACGAGGTCGAAGAAGAGGGGGCTTCTGGTATCACAGGAGAACAAGGAGTTGCTGGAGAAGAAGGAATTCTTGAAGACGCGAAGATCTTAGCTGATGCTGAAGCTGTTTTGCAAGCGAAGGATTACGTAACTCTACCTGGGTCAGCGAGTGATATAAATTTTATAGATAGTGATGTAATTGATTTGGTCTCTTTGCCTATTCTTGATCCAGAAACAATGAATCTAAGTTCAGACTTAGTATCTTTGCCTGAAACAGTTAATGTAAACGAATTTGTAAATGTAAGCTCAACAGAAGAAGTTGCGGCAGTAGAAACCGACACTAATATGGTTGCAGATTTGCCCTCAGAGTCAGAGTCAGAGTTAGAGAAATTACCAATTGTGGCAACTACGGATATTATAGAAACTCTTTCACAAGATGAAAAGATTGAAGGCTTAGAGGCTACAGTACTTGAGCCTTTCAATGATCTTCTTACTGGTGATCTCGCTGTAAATGATTACGTTAGCTTGGATGTAGTTGTCAATCCTGAGAGTTTAGATGTACCAGCACTTATAGCATCACCTCCGGAGGATCTTATATCCGTTGTAAGTGAAACAAATTCAGTAGAAGATTCGCAAGTTGTGGAAGTGGCTAAAATTTCAGCTGAAGATCCAGATGTTGATGAAGAAGATGGAACTGAATCTAAAGAAGGGGAAGAAGTTGTAGTTGTGACCGCCGAGGAATCTGAGCCAGGTGAAGGGGAACAAGTTGTAGCTACGACCGCCGAAGAATCTGAAGAAGTAGCTGTTGAGCTTGTTGAAGAAAATGAAGCTGAAGCTGATGAAGATGAAAAAATTGCAGAGACTGATGCGAAAAAAAAATCTCTTGCAAGCGCAGATGAAGAAGAAAAAGCTGTGGCAAGTGCAGATGACAAAAAAGAAAAACCAGGTCTATTGAGCCGAGCTGGAGAGTTTCTTTTTGGCAGTAGCGATAAAGAAGATGGTAGCCAAGGTGTTGTAGGCAAGGCTTTTGGAGCCGTGGCAAAAACCTTTTCTGCTGCTACAGCAGTTATAACGAAAGGCATCGACGCCACAGATACTTTTCTTTTTGGTAAAAAAGATGACGAAGGCAATCGAATTGCGGGCGCAGAAGGAGTTGTGCAAAAATATGCTGGACCGGTTTTTGGCGGTATTGGCAAAGGAATAGGAAAAGTAGGTCGTGCTGTCTTGGATACTGTTTTTAGGCGCAAAACAATCGAAAACGATCGTTTTAAAGATAGAAAAATAACTTTGTCCGATGGAATAAAAGCAGGTTTACAAAAGCAGCTCAGCGAATTTAATGCTGCCGATAGTGATAACTTATCTGAGCCTCTTGATAAAAATACAGAGTATAAGGATGAAACTTTAACCGATAAGGCCCTAACTCAAATAGCCGATGAAGAAACAACTCAATTAATCTCAGAACACAATATTGATCCCGGAGAATGTGTCACAATTGGTGGTGATGTTGCGCAAGTGGCTGAAGCGGCTGGTACTCAAACCCCAGGAGTTGATACAGCTGTAAATATTCCCGCTGCTCCACAAGCTTATGAATCTCAAGCAAGCGTGCCGGCGTCTGATCCAGCTAGCACTGGTTTAAATGCCACCCGTGAGCGTATTTATGAAGTTCAGGAAAATTTAAACGCTCATCAAAATCGCCAAGCACAATTAGGCAGTGAGCAAAAGAAGTCAGCTAGTGAATACATTGAAGAAGTTTCCAAGCAGCAGCGAAATTTGCAAGGCGGTGCTTTTGGCCAGGTGGCTAGTGCCGAGCTTTGCCGCCTCTTCGAAAAAAATTCACTTAGCTCAACGGAAGCGGCACTTGCCACTCATGGGGTGTTTTTGGCTTCGGCAGCGACTATCGGAGCTAACGTTCAAGATCAATTAGACAAGCTCAACGGACAAGAGAAAATTCTTGATGATTATTTGTACAACGTACTTGCCAATGAAGGCGATTTTATTGATGCCTTTTTAGATGAGACTTTTTTAATTCAAGGAGCTTTAACAATTTTATCAAAATTTGCAAACCAAGGCTGTGAAGGAAGTGCTCCAGGCACCGTTGGTCAAGTTGGGGCAACATTGCTGGCCATTAAACAAGGTATTAGCGCCGTAAAAGCTTACGAAACATTTTCGCGCGAAGAAGATCCCGCCAACAGTCGCGATGATCTGCAAAAAGCCCAAGAAATGATTCAGCAGTTTCAAAATCTTGGAAACGTAGTAGCCGCCGTACAAACTATTGCGGCTGCAACTCAAGCGGCCCAAGCTTCTAGAGCCGTAGATGGTGGATCGGCCTGTGTAGCAGTTAAGGCCAGCGCTATAGGAACAACCGCTCAGTTTGCGGGTCTCATTATTCAAGCTTTGCAGTTTGGACAAGCCATAAAAGATGGCAATTTATCAAAATCAGAATTTGCAATGCAGCTTCTGGGGCTTACAAGCTCGGTTGCTAATTTTGGCGCCGGCGTGGCTGGCGACAATGCCGAACTCTACGGTAAAATTGGTGAATACAGTCAAGGCCTGAGGGCGGCAGTTGGTATATTCGGAGCCAACGATAAAACTTGTGAATCGATGACCACGAATCTCTCGCAGCTAACAGGCACGGGCGGTCAGCTTTTCTCCGATGTGCGAGGAGCTTCTTTTACACGTAATAATATACCTATGGGCTACAAGCAGATTTCTTCAACTCTTGCCTGCCGGGTTGTTGGCGAGAGCATCGAGCGTGCTTCTACTAAGCGCAAAGTATCAAAAAGAAATACAGCTTCCCGCAATGTTTTTGATCGCGGGGCTAGCTCACCAACAAACAGCCCCAAGCAATCTACTCAAGACAGTGCGGGTTTTGCGGTTTTTGGTTATTAGAGCCTCGTAAATTTTTTGATCCGACTTTGAATTGAATATTTCTAGGCTTGAAATAAGGTATAATTAACTTATATGTCTGATGCTGTGGATCTCGAAGAGTTAGAGCGCTACTTGCGACTCTATCAAGAAAATCCGGAATCGAGAATTTTTGCTCCTTTGGCTGATATGTACCGCCGGCTTGGTCGCTACCAAGACGCTCTGGAAATATCTAAAGAAGGAATCCATCGTCACCCTTATTATGCTGGGGGCCGGGTGGCTTTTGCTCACGTTTTACATGACATGGAAGACTTCGAAAATGCCCTGACTGAGAGTGAATATGTGGTCACTTATTACCCAGATAATTTACTAGCTCGTAAAATATTGATTCGAACTTTAGCTGCTTTAGCGCTGCCAGATAGGGCCAGTCGTGAATATGATGTTCTGAAATCTATGTCTCCCGAGGCTGCGGCGGATCCCTTGCTGGCTCGAGCCTTGGCCGGAGACTATGGGCAGCAAGCTTTAATGAGAGTAAAAGGCCAACAAATTCAATCAAATAGAATCTATTCTTTGCGTAAAAAACAAAGAATTATAAACTCTTTAATGCTTCGCTTGAAGGCTTAACGCCCTGTAGACAAATGTCTCTCGCGGCTTTTTTGGGGCACTTTAATAAGATAAAAAAGACTTAATGATTGAGACTAATGAGCTTCGCAAGGGGCGCAAGGTATTAATAGATAAAGACCCATACACGGTGGTTGATTCCGAGCATGTAAAGCCCGGCAAGGGCAATGCTTTTTCACGAATAAAACTTAGAAACCTTAAAACCGGCCAGCTTCTTGAGCGCACTTTTAAATCCGGTGAACGTTTTGCGGTGCCCGATATTATGAGTCAGGATATGCAATATTTATATAGCGAAGATGATTTGCTGACTTTTATGAATTGCGAAAATTACGATCAAATTACAATCAACAAAAAACTCATTGGCGATCAGTTCAAGTTTTTAAGCGAAAACATGGTGGTGGATATGTTGTTTTTTGAAGACAAGGCGATCAATGTTGAGCTGCCCTTTTTTGTGGAGCTTGCCATTACTTATTGCGAACCCGGCTTTAAGGGAGACACGGCTCAAGGAGCTTCTAAACCTGTGACTCTTGAAGGCGGCCATGTTTGCCAGGGACCTTTGTATTTAAAAGAAGGTGATTGTTTAAAAATTGATACACGCACAGGAGACTACGTTGAAAAAGTCAATAAGTAAGAAAAAAACTAAAGCCAAGAAAAAAGTTAAGAAAAAAAAAGCGAGCTCCTCTGCCACTAAAAAAGCAGCTGATAACGTTTCATTATCTAATTTAAAAGACCTTAAAAAACAGTCGGGAGCAGAGCTTGCTGATTCTCTAGACGCTTACGTTCATTACATGAAAGGCGCAGGCCTTTCTCATTTTAAACTAGAGTTAGACGGTGTTGGAGAGTTGGCAATGAGTTTAGGTGCCGTGAATTCTGCACCGGTAATGACGGCTGCGGCTCCTTCCCTTCCGGACGCTGCTTCTGGCGATAAAAAAAATGATAGTGATTCTCCGGATGTAGGCGTAAGTTCTTTTCATAGAGTTCGCTCGCCATTTGTAGGTACCTTTTATGGAACCCCTGCTCCAGGAAAAAAACCCTACGTAAAAGTGGGACAAAAAATCAAACGTGGCGATGTACTCGGCATTGTAGAAGCCATGAAGCTTATGAATGAAATTGAATCAGACGTGTCTGGAGTGGTTAAAAAAATTCTAGTGTCTACAGAAAGTGCGGTGGAATTTAATGAAGCCCTTTTTGAAATTGATGTCTCTTAGGAGTTTGTTATGAAAAAAATATTAATAGCTAATCGTGGTGAAATCGCTGTTCGAATTATTCGCACGGCTAAAGAGATGGGTATAAAAACTGTTGCTGTTCATAGTGAGGTTGATGCCGAAAGTCTTTTTGTAAAGCTTGCTGATGAGAGTGTTTGTATTGGTAAAAATAGAGCTAAAGATTCCTATTTAAATATGATGTCTATTATGTCCGCCTGTGAGCTGACCGGGGCAGATGCTGTGCACCCTGGTTATGGATTTTTGAGCGAGAATTCTGAATTTGCTGAAGTGGTTGCTAAATGTGGGCTTAAATTTATTGGTCCCTCGGCAGAAAGTATGCGCGTATTGGGAAATAAGGTTGAGGCTCGTGCCTTGGCACAAAAATCTGATGTGCCTCTCTTACCGGGCACTGGTGTTATTACCGGAGTAGAGGAAGCTAAAAAATTTGCTGCTAGTACAGATTACCCCATACTGATTAAAGCCAGTGCCGGTGGCGGTGGCCGAGGTATGCGAGTGGCCCATGCTGCAAAAGACTTGGAACAAACAATTGTCTCGGCTCAAAGTGAGGCTCAAACAGCTTTTGCTTGTTCAGATGTTTTTTTAGAAAAGTTTATTACAAAGCCTCGTCATGTTGAGATTCAAATTATTGCAGATTCCCATGGCAATACTTATTATTTTGGCGAAAGAGAGTGTAGTTTGCAGCGTAAGCATCAAAAAATTACTGAAGAGGCCCCGGCTTCTTATCTTGCAGATAAAATGCGTACAAAAATGGGTGAGGTGGCCTGCCGTTTGGCTCGTGAAGCTAAATATGAAGGTTTGGGCACTGTTGAATTTTTGCTCGACGAAAACGACAAATTTTATTTTATGGAAATGAATTCACGTATTCAGGTTGAACATCCGGTAACCGAGGAAGTTTTTGGTGTTGATTTAGTTGAATTACAGCTAAAAATTGCAGCTGGTGAAAAATTAAAACTTGTGCAAAAAGATCTAAAGCCTCAGGGACATTCTATAGAGTGTCGCATTAATGCAGAAGATCCGCAATCTTTTATACCGAGCCCAGGACTCATTACGGCCTATCACTGCCCAGGAGGAAGAGGAGTTCGTGTAGACTCTTTTGTTTACGCTGGTTATAAGGTGCCTCCATTTTATGATTCGATGATAGCAAAATTAATCGTTATAGGTAGAGATCGTGAACATGCTCGTAAAAAGATGCTAAGAGCTTTGGGGGAATATGTTGTTGAAGGTATTAAAACTAATATTCCATTGCATGTAAAAATATTAAATAGTGCAGACTTTAAAAACTCACGACATTACACCCGCTGGATAGAAGAAAAATTCTTAAAATGATTTTCTTTGATGAAGATGACAGGAGTCTGTCCGATCATGATCAAGAAATAGAAGAAACAATTGATTCTTTACTTAAAGAGTTAAATATTGGTGCTGCCGCATCTAAAATTTCGAAAAGCTTGTCATTAGATGATGAGTTTAAAAATTTTGAAAAGCTAAATACAACCATGCGCAAAAACTTAGCTTTTGATATATCTATGGTGGTCGGAAGTTCTGGAGATTGGCAGACAGCTTTAAAAATTATTAACGACGATACCTTAAGTGATACTGAGAACGTCAAAATCCTTGCATGGAAGCTTCGTTGCTTAGTAGAAAATGATCGTTTTGCTGAGGCTATAGCAACCTGGAAGGGGATTGAAAGTAGGGCTGCAAATAAAAAACAAGTTGCCTACTTAGCTTATAAGGCTTTTGATGCTTTAGGAATGCGTAAAGAGTCTGAGGAATTGAGACGTCAGCTTAGTAAAGTTTCTGTAAACTAGGTTAGAATAGAAGATTCAGGCTATGAAAGCTAAACACTATTTATTGGCTTTGCTGCTTATAATCTTGATTGTGGTATTGCGTCCCATTGCTTCTTCTTTGGATTCAAAACTTCAAGATAAAATACAAAACACCATAAGCAAATTATCCGAAGAACAAGATTTGGATTTAAGTTATGAAAATTATAAATTTAATCCACTGTTTTTGAATTTAGAAGTTAACAAAATTAAAATTAAGCACGTTGATTACGCTCTAGAAGCTAAAACATTGAATATTGCTCTAGCGCCTTTGTCTCTTTTGTTTGGGCGGCTCAAAGTATCTGAAATAGCTATTCGAGATTCTACTGCAAGTGTTTTTAATGTAAAAAATAGCAAAAAAAAAATAGATTGGAAAACCGTCGATCTGTCAGAATTGCAAAAGCAAATTCAAGAAGATGTTTTTTCACCACTCAAGGAATTTGTTGATAAAAATTCCTTGAATATATCTAAGGCAATTTTTTATAATTTCAAAATTCAGTCTAAAGATTTTAACTTTGCTTTTGAGCAGTTGAATTTGAAAAATCTTTCGAATCATTCGATTTTTGTACAAGGCGATTTTGATTTTTCCAGATTGTCAGTACCTGTCTCAAGCTGGCAAGGTGATGTATCCTTTTTTATTCACGATCAGCAAAATGATTCTTTGCTCGATATAAATCATATAGAACTAAAGAATAACAAAATAGATTTAGTGCTTAAAGCTGCAGGATCTCTTCCGGGCATACTGGAGGGCGACCTTTCTCTAATGCTGGATAATCTAAAAAAAGAAGCTTCGCTCGCTCCTCTGCTGGGAGAAAACAGAGATTCTTTTAAGTGGAGAGGTAGAAGTCAAAACAAATTTAAAATCAAAACAGCTAAGCGGCGCTCAAAAAATATGGAGCTTAATTTTGAATTAGTTGATTTTAAGCGATCTCCGGTGGAAGAGTCTGCTAAGCCGCTTAAAAGACAACTTTCTTTAAAGAGGCTGAAAGGGGTGCTCAAGAGTGACGACTTAGATTTTAAAAAATTTAAAATACAAAATTTAATGGCAATTTTACCAAAGGGGCCTGGAAGTTCTGAGGATTGGAAGAATAGCTATTCCCTAAAAGAAATCCAGATTGATTATAAGCAAAATTTTTTTAAGAGCACTGTTGCTTTACAAGAAGCTAGCCTTTGTTCGCTTCTCTACTCCTCGGGTGTTGGAGAGTGTTTCTCTAAGGCCAAGATGCAGGGAACTATTGATTTAAGTGGAACTTTACAGCCCTTAAAATTGAATGCTGTGCTCGACTTAGAAGTGAATGATGCTCAGGTTTCGACACAGACTTTTGATAAATCGGATGATTTGTTAGTGACTTTACAGAGTTTTAAATTAAAGGGCAAAGCTTTGGCCTTTGCGAAGAAAGCGAAAGTCACAAAGCTTAAAGCCATATGGCCTGGAGGGGAGTCTTTGGATATTAGTGGTTTTGTTGAATATATTCCGACAAGGGTTGAGCTTGATTGTGTTAGTTCGACCTTGGACTTGGCTAAAATGTTGGATAATTTTTTAAAGCAAAGAATATCCGGCCGGGCTAAAGTGCGCTCACATGTCAGTTATTTTTCTAGGCGTAAAGAAATCAATCGCACTAAAGTAACTTCCCAGCTTTTTATTCAAAACCTAAAGTGGCAATCTGCAGAGTTAGGTGATTTAAAAGGAGAAATCAATTACAACAATCGAGAATTGTTCTTTTCTTCTTTAAAGCTTAAAAAGGGTGGTGGTTTTGCGGATATTGGTGGAAGAATTTATCGCGACAACAACGGAAAGTCAGCAATAGATCTTAAATCTAAGCTAAATAATATATATCTAAATATCCTCACCCACAAAGAGGCTAAGACAGCTTTGTACAAAGGCTATATGTCGGGAGTCGTTGATCTTCAGGGGGCTTTTTCTGATCAAAAGCTTCGCGGACGCTTTGACTTAGGGTTGAAAGATTTTTTAATCTACGACATTCCATTTGAAAAAGGTTCATTAAAAGCTAATTACTTAAAGTCTGTTTTCGAAATTAAGCGGTTAAAAGCTTTTCGAGAACAAGGTTTCTTGTTGGCTAAAGGCAAGCTGTCTAAAGAAAAATCTAGAATTGATTTTGAATCAGCAAAAGTAGATTTATCAAAGTTGTATATATTACCGGAATTAAAGATTTTTACTAATGCTACGGGAGCTGTAAAAGGCTTCTGGCAGTCAGACTTAGGTTGGCGAGTAAAAATTTCAAAGTTAATGGCTAAAATTTATGGTCGGCCAGTTGTTGATGGCGTAGTAGAGGTCGGAGGAAATAGAAAAAGCCAATTAGAAGTCTTGTTAGATTTTCCAGCTTTAGCTGAATTTAATTTGAAGTATTTGTTACAAAAAGAAAAAAATAAAATACTCCATTTTGCCGCCGACTTAGCTGATGAAGGCATCTTTATGGCTTTGGCCTACTGGAACCAGTGGCAGGAACTACCGGGTTTGATAACTAGGGGACGTGTCAAGTATGAGTGGAAGCCAGGCGCTGGCTTTATCGAGTTAGAAAACTTACTAATTAAAAACAAACAAGCTAAGGATTTGCTGAAGTCTACAAAAAAAACCTATCTGTCTTGGAATGCTAGTACGATGGTAAAGAATGATATGAATCTTGAAGGACCTTGTCTTATTGATAAGGAAAAGGATCTTTTGTCTAAAAACTTTTTTTATAAAATCGATTGTTCGATGGATTTTATTAATTTAGTGATACCGAATTTGCAATTCAGTTCTGGGCGCTTAAAAGGGCGTGGCTATGTTAAATTTCCGGTAACATTTAAAAACATAAATTTTGAAGGTAGTATGAACAACTCAGAGCTTTTGTTTCCGAAGCTGCAAAATGCAATGCAAGATATACAAGTAGATATCCTTTATCAGAAGAAGCTACTTAGTATGTCTAATGGCAGAGCAAAAATGGGCGAAGGTAAGGTTTTGTTTCAGGGCACATATAATATTCAAGGCCGCAAGCCTAAGGTTTCTTTGCTTGTGAATATGAAAGACGTTCGCAATGCTTTGGAGGGGAATATAAGTGCTCTGCTGGATGGTGAAGTGAAAATACTAAATCACAAGCCATATCTAATTGTGGGAGATGTTTTGATAAAAGAAGGTTTGTATGCTGCTGAATTTAACAGTGATAAAAATGTTTTAAGCAAGGTCGAGCAAGCTTTGTTTGATTTTAATCTAAGTGTCAATGTTAGCAAGGAATATGTGCTGAATAATTCTACCATGGATGCCGCACTTGGGGGATCTATGCTGCTAAGAGGTTCTGAATTAAAACCTCTTTTTAATGGTGAACTAATTTTTAAAAAAGGTGGAAAGGTTTTTGTAGCCGAGCATCCTTTTGTTGTGGTAGGTGGCCAAGTTCTTTTTTCCGATAAAGAAGAGCAAAAAATATCAGTAAATTTAGAAGCGCGCTACTCTATGGAACTGAATCAACAAAAATACGATCTACAGTTAAACGTAAGTGGGTATAGTGATGATTTGAATTTTGATTTTTCAAGCGTTCCTAGTTTGGAGTCAAAAGATATTTTGAATATGCTCGCCTTTGGAGTTGTGCCTGGTTCTGATGCTGATGACGGTATTGCAGCGGAGAATATTGCCCTTCAATTACTCTTTAACAATTTAATTGCCAAAACACTACAAAACAAGGCAGGAGTGCGTGTACAAATAGAAAACAGTCAGGGCTTGAATGATGGTGATGAGAGAAGTCCGAAGGTGACTTTGCATAGAAAGATCTCAGATCGGGTGACGGCAGTCATTGGAAGTAGTTTAGATATCGATAAACCAAATAGGGATTATCGGATTGACTACAATATTTATGATAATATTGACTTGTCTGGTGGTGTTGAGACCTCTGCTGACGAAGAAGCCTCCTTTGGTTTTGATTTAAAATTTAAATTTGATATAAATTAATGAGTATGCGCGTAAATATGAAACAAATTAAAAAATTCATATTTATACTCGCTTGTTTCGTGTCTACAGATCTTTTCTCACAAGAGATAAATAGAATTAGTATTTCAGCTCCTAAAACTATAGACCAAATTCATTTAAAAAGATTAATTGGAATCAAAGAAGGAGATTCTTTTAGGCCCTCTGTGTTGGATGGAGCTTTAAGTCGCTTGGCTGCTGCAGAAGATTATAAATCTATAAAGGCTGATTACAACGAGGAATCGAAAATCTTAGAGATTGTCCTGTTGCAATATCCTAAAGTAAGTAAAACTCATATTAAAATTTTAGCCTTAGCTGACCCTTATCGGCAAAGACTGAAAAAGGATATTGAGTCTTTTTTAACAGAAGCCCGCATGAGTGTTTATCGGTCAAGCCAAATTGATAATTTGAAACGATCTATAACAGGATATTTAAATCAATTAGGCTACGAAGCTGCAAAAATAAATATACAAGAAAATAAAAATTCTTTAGACGATAGTTCTGTTGACTTGAATTTAGAAATTACAATCAAAAAGCTTAACATTTTGAAGCAGATAGACTTTGTTGGTTTCAACCAAAAACAAGTAAAAGATTTTCTGTCTATCTTTAGAAAAAAGAAAAAGCACAAAGGTACCATAAAAACTAAGTTGTACAAGCAGTCAGAATTTAGTTTTTATAAAAAATTAAATTCCTGGCCTTTGAATCAATTTTTGATAGAAAAACAAGTTAAAAGTTTCAGAAATAGATTAAGAAAAGAAAAATATTTTAACGCAAATCTTTCATACAAAGTTACCGAAAAATCGAAGCTTGTTTTGACTCTTAAGAGCGGAAAAAAAATAAGAATTAATATTGTAGGCAATAGACATTTTTGGGAGAACTCACTTAGAAATAGTATTGAAAAAAAATACACCAAAGCCCATTTGACTTTTAATGTAAAAGATGTCCAGGATATGTTGAAAGGTCGCTACTTAAAGGAAGGCTTCATAGATTTTGAATCAATTGTCAGTGAAAAGATTAAAAAAGACACCCGCTATATTCAGATAAGAGTAAACGAAGGAAAACAATATTTTTTAGGAGATATTTTGATTTCGGGAGCCAACCTTAGCAAGAAACAGGCTTTTGAGTGGGAAAGAAAGTTGAAAAAATCTTGGTACAAGGCTTTTTCAAAAATCACTTTTTCGTGGGAAGATCTCAAGCAAAAAATATCTTCACTTGAAGGAATATTGCTACAAGAAGGTTATGCTAAGGCAGAAATTTCAGAAATTAACCAAGGCAAAGCAGACTTACAGAAAAACAAGATTGACTTGCTCGTGCGCATAGATTTAGGCACAAAATACCGAATTGCTGAGATTAGTTTCTTAGATGGCCTTAGTGTAAAACCAACTAATAAACTATCTAGTGAATTAAAAAAAGGCGATCTCTTAGATGTGATAAAGCTTGCCTCTTGGCGCTCTCAAATTCTAAATTTTTACCAAAATTTAGGCTTTCTCAACGCAAGTTTAAACTCTCTATCTGACTCTATAAAATTTAGAGATTTTGATGCTTTGGCTGATTTAGAGCTAAGCCTAAACCTTGGTGAAAGAGTTAAGCTCGGAAAGTTAATAGTTTTGTCTGAGGGCAAAACCAAAAAGGAAGTCATTGAACGTGAATACAAACACTTAAAAAATGAGAATCAAGAATGGTGGACCTCTGATTTTCAAGATGAGTTCAAAAGAAGAATTCTGGGTTTAGGAATTTTTAGTTCTGTTAAGCTAAGCCCTTTAGGTGGACGTTTTTTACCTTATGCCAACTCAGATTATCTTGTTACACGCCAAGATTTGAAAGCAGATTTAGTAGAAAGAGCCGGTGGTAGTATTGAATTTGGGCCAGGCTTTCGCTCTGATTTAGGTTTAGTGTTTAGTACGAGCTATATTTATCGAAATATTCGTGGCTGGAATCAAAGTATACGATTGAAAGCCCAGATATCTCGCAAAGTGAATAATTATCAATTTGTAGAACAAAGCTATTCTATGCGCTATTTATCTCCATATACTTTTGGGCGGAAAATTAGGTTCAAATTAGATTTAAGTTATTTTAAAAATGACGAAAATGTATTTAATGCTGGCAGCAGGGTCTCTGGTTATAACGAGGAAAATTTTAAACTATCAACCGGAGTCGATTATCAGCTCAGTCGTTCTTGGCGCTGGATTCACAATCTCTACTCTTTAGAAATTCCTAATTTCAAGGATGTTTTTAATCAGCCGGTGCCTTTGCCCAGTAAATTTAGAACACCCAGAATTGCGACCATGGGGAGCCAGTTGGAATGGGACAAAAGGGACAATATTTTTAACCCCCGTAAGGGTTTTTTAAACCGCATTGGTTTTGAATATGCAAATAAATTTATTGGTAGTACTGATACGGTACATTTTTTATCAACTTTTAATGAGTTAACTTTTTACCTACCTCTTAACAAGTACTCTAGAATCAAGACAAATTTTAATTACCGTTGGTTGTGGAAGCTTGGATCTCAGTATTATTTACCTATAAACAAAAGGTTGTATCTAGGCGGGGTTAGCTCCTTGAGGTTTTTAGACAAAGAAGCTATTGGTAGTCCGGTTGACGATTTTAATACTCAGGAATCAATAGAACTAAGCGTAGAACTTTTACAATATGTGATGTTTAATTTTGGTTTTGCGGTTTTTTACCAAGGTGGTTATTTAAATAATTTTTCTTTTGGAGACTCGGGTTGGAGGCAGGGACTCGGCACTGGTTTAAGATACAAAACTCCTGTTGGTCCTATTTCACTTGATTTGGCTTGGAATATTAGACCGCAAGCTTTAGAGGAGCGCTTTAAATTAATTTTTTCTATTGGTGAGCTTTGATTTGGGAAATAGATAGTACAAAGTACCGTAATCTTTTATTTGGCCGGCTATATTTTTGGCTGCTAAACCTTTTCCGATAAAAAGATCTAAGCGGCCGCTGCCTTTTATGGCTCCTCCAATATCTTGATCAAAGACAAAACGACTGCTTTGTTTTTTTGCTAAAGCTTCTTTGTTGTTGATTGTAAGCATGGATTGAGGGAACTCCAAAAAGCCAAGGGCTCCCTTAGGGAAAAGGCTAGAGTCTGTGGCGATGCTTCTGCCGTCTACAACCGAAGTGCCTGTTGAGCTTTGTGGTCGGATGTTTTTTAATTTTTTAAAAAATACAAAACTTTGGTTTTTGTTTAATATTTTTTGAGCTTGAGCAGGCGAGAGTTGGCGTAGATGCTTTTCGATTTTAGCAAGTGTCATTTCTTTTTTTGGGATCACATGAAAGAGGTCTTTGCCAATTGCCCGATAGGGCCTGCCGTTGGCATCGTGATACCCGAGTAAAATGGCTTTTTGACCTGGGATTTTAATAGTGGTCGAACCTTGGATTTGAGCAAAGAACAAATCAATCGGGTCCGCCCAGCCTATGATTTCATTTTTAGGATATTGGAGCTTGGTCATTTCTTCACGATTGGGGTAGGGCACTACGTGAGGCTTTGAGTTCTTTTTAGTCAAGCGAGCTCTTAGCGTTCGTTTTGTATGATTTGTCTTTTGTAGATCATCGAGCTGCCATTTACTAATATCTAATTTAATAAGATCTTTAGGTCGCCTTAAGATTGCTTGGCTAAATTTTGAAGTTCTTTTAGTGGATGCTTCTATAACGGGTTCAAAGTAGGCAGTCATAAAGGCTTTGCCAGCGTGTTTTGATCCATGGATACGTAAATAGCTAAAATTTTTTTTTAAATATTGCTCTCTTTGGGGGGCGGGGCATTCGACTAGTTTTTGAAGGGCATTGGCATACTGAAAGCTATTAATCACTTTCTGTCCAAAACGCAGTTTGCGATTCTTGCGGCGGTGATATTTGATTAGGGACTTTAGGCCACCCTCAAAATTTTCCCAGCCTAGATCGTCCTGCAGGCTTTTGGGGGTGCTGACAAGGTGCATCGCTTTTTCGGCCTCTTTTGTTCCTTTGTGGGCACAAGAATTCAAAAGAAAGGCAGCAAAGATAAGGGCCTTAGAAAGTCTAATTTGCATATAGAATTTAGCATAGCGGAAAAAAGCTGCCGTGGGGCTGACTGGCTCATTTTGTGAAAAAACTTCAATAATTCTAAATAATATCTAAGAAGCACCCCTCTTTTTTTTGTGGGCTGGGTGGCCTATACTAATAGACGAGATGCAAGAAGATCCAAAGCGGCAGTGGTTTGTTTTTTATAATGAACGAGAAATAGGCCCTATAGAAGAGCTCGAGGTGATGCAAAAGCTCAAAAATGGAGAATTTGATAATAGTGCCTATGTCTATACCGAAGGAATGAATGATTGGGAGTTAGCGCCCAATGTTGGAATCTTTTCTGTATTAAAACAAGAAGTTCAGGAGTCTAAAGATTCACCAGATGAAGACCGGTCTCAAGATCAGCACGTTGAAGAAGAAGCTGTGCTGGAGGCTGCTGATCAGGCTCCGGAAGAAGTTGCGGAAGAACTTGTAGCTGAAGATCTTCATCAAGATTCAAGCTACAAAGAGGCAATTGAAAAAGAAGGAATTGGATCGCCTGCAGAAAAGCTGGATCTAAAAAATTCTGAGGAGTTAGTCGAAGATTTAAATCTCGAAGAAATTGAGGCTCCACTCGAAGAAGAAAAGCTAGAAGCCAAGTCTGATCTTGAAGAAAATGATAGCCCTGCTTTTGCTGAAGAAAGTTTCGAGGAAGAGCTGACTGCTCAAGACACTACTGAAGCTACCCCTGAAGCAAAAAAGGCCAAGCCTGCTTCGCCAAAATCAAAAAAACTCGTTTACGGATCGGTGTTGATGCTCCTGCTGGCGTCTCTTGCTTATTACTTGTGGGGAGAGCGCAATATGATTGCAAACTCAGTGAACAAGATTGTGAGCACCTTAAACCCTGAAAGCCAAAAAAGTCAGCCAGCTCTTCAAGAGTCGCTTCCTGATACAAATGTTAATAAACAAAGCGATTGGCAGCAGTTAATGCAGCAGCGTTTGTCCGAGTCTGGCGAAGATCCACCATTCTTTTTGTCTCTAAAAAGCTTGAGTCCAAATAGCACGGTTTTAATGGGGGCTATTTCTTCACTTATTCAAAGCGATTATGTTTGGGCTGCTGTCTATCCAGACGAAAGGCAAAATCTAATGTTGGCTCCTAAGATTTGGTATCTAAAATTACCAGTGGTCGAAGGACTTTTTACTTTGGGGCCATTGCACCAAGGTGGTCAAGCCCTTAGCCCGGGAATCTATCACGTGATGATTCAGGCCCTTGGAAAATACTTAGGTAAAGTGGCTTTTGAAGTTGGTCCGTGGCCCGAAGACAACGCTTTAAAGACTAGACAAGAGGCTATGGTTTTAAAACGCGAAGAACTCGCTCAAACTGAATGGTCCTTTTTTAAAGAGCAGTTAGCCTTAAGCGCTGGATTTTTAACCGAGCTCAAAGATAATTCTTATAAAGCCTCTTCAAGAAAGAAGAGTGAAAAAGCCTTGTGGAATGATTTTGCCGAAGACTGGCGTGGTAGATTTATAGCCTTGATGAATTCTCAGTACGAAGCTCTAAGTGGGCCACTCTTTTTCTTTAGCGAACAAAGAGAACTGTATGTGCATATGAACAATCAGCTTGAAGCTTTGGATAACTTAAATATTCTCCGCAAAGGGGGAGAGCTTCTTTTGCAAAAAGAGAAAGCTCTTAGCCCGACGCAGCTTTGGCAGAATTTGACGAAAGAAAAATCAGTGCTTGATGAAAAGGCTAAGCTTGAAAGCAACCCTAGTTCTTTGAGCGCTTTAATCTCGGCTGATAATGTGAAACAACAATTGTTAGAGTTAAAGTGATGGAAGAAAAAACTTACAAACATCTTGTGGTTGGTGCTGATTTGTCGGGCTTGATCTTGGCCACTAAGCTTAGTTCGACTGAGCCAAATTCAGTTGTGGTCCTCGATTATCGATCGGTGCCTTTTGAAAAGGACCTAACGCCGTTACTGCTTTTAAAAAAAGATTCCTATCCTGTTTTTGAACAAATATTCGCGAATAAAAACAGCTTTGATAAAAATATTTTTATTTACAGTCAAGGAGCTTGGCAAGAAGCCCAAACTTTCGATTGGTCTTTGCCTAAAAATTTTAATGTGGCAGTGGATTTTGAAAAATTTTCTGATCTGCAAAAGCAGTTCTTGAGTCAAAGCCTAGTTGAGTTTGATACAATCGTTGAAGCCGAAGACTTGCCCTATAGCCTTTGTTTGGGTTCTGCGATTAGCCGTATCCAAAGAGGCGAGGATTCCTTGTGGCGAGTTGAAAGTGCTAAAGGAAATTTCTTGGTTGAAAATGTTTATTGGATACTCAAAGAGGCTCCAGCTGAAAATATAGTCGAAGCTAATAATTTTGATATTAAAGTAAATGATTATGCTGACAAACAAGCTGTAGGTGGCATGGCCTGTAATTTTACATTTCCGGTGGATAATTTTTTAGAAGCTCTGCCTGAGGGGCAAGCAAACTTACTGGCGATTCCTATGCGCGCTAAAGATAAAATGTATTTTATCTTTGTGAGCTTAAACCGTGGAGAAAAAGAAATTTTTTGTAAGACTCTTTGTTTGTTGCCCGAAGAAGTCTGTGAAGACAACAAACAGCTGCTTTCTTTGAAAAAGTCTTTTGTACGAGTTTTAAAGAACAGTTTGGTGAAAGAATTGAAGCTAAAAGATTGCCGCTGGATATTCTCTAAGAATTTTGCCCAGTATCGAAAACCAAAGCAGCAGCTTGTTTGTCCCGGGCAGAGTACATTTTTTGCCTTTCAAGACCCCCTCGAAGCTCTGGAACGACAGTTCTTTGACGTAAAGTAACGATTAAACATTAGATCTAAATGGGTCGATAGAGAGTTCACCAGGGGGATTCCTATAGTATGTCAGATAAAATTGTCCAATTTAGTGAGGCTCAAAAAAGCAAGCGCCAAGCCATTAAAAGAGAATATGAAAGATATTTATTTGATCGCTTTTTAGGTTGTTACACAGTACTCGAAAAACGCGGATTGCGTTCGGTTGAGATGGTTGACATATCTAAAGGTGGTTGCAGCTTTAAAATGCCTACTACTGAAGGAGCTTTTCACCTTGGGGAAGAAGTGGATTTTCGATTTTACTTTTCACAAAAGAATTTTTTGCCAATGCGTATTCAAATTCAACGCGTGGAGAAAAAAGAAGAAAAAGGCATGGAATATTGGTTTTTTGGATGCAAATTTGACCAAGAATTTCGTTCATACAAAACACTTTTAAAATTCTTAGATTTTATAGAAGCCTTTTCAGAAGATGCCCGCGAAGACAACGGCGACAAGCAAGTTTATTATTTTTAAAATTGTCTATTTAAAAATCTATATAGATGTTCATAAGCTTTATTGATTTCTAGGTTGTGACTCACTCTGCTTTCTAAAAGAAAAGCGTCATGTTCAAGGTCTAGGAAGTGATAATCAAAAGGATTATTTCCATCACGAATTTGTTTGTATAGTTGTCTTTCACCGGGTGAAATATCTACGTCTTGTGATCCAATAAATATAAGGCCTGGAACATAAAAAGCGGTTTGTAATTTTTCTTCTTTGCTGGGAGACCAAGGTTGGGCTGCTAATAGCAGTTTTTCCACCCAAGTGGTTCCATCTTCATTTATTGTGAAGTCATCATCTACTCGCGAAGGCATAGCCACATCATTGTAATAATCTATAAAAGATTGATTGCCGGGGGCATTTGGAGACATAAGGACTAAGGCATCAGCAAATATTTTAGGTGATTTCTGAGCGTGTTGACGTTTCTGAACCTCACCAGCTAAAAAGGCAGATCCACTGCGAGTGAAAATAATAATAGGTTTTGTAGCACTCATTTCTTGGAGCATTGCTTCTTGAATGCTTTCGATATAGCTTATGAGCCAGTCTCGATTAGACTTTAAAGCTTTGCTTTCAAAACCAATGCTTGGAAAGAGTAAGTGTGAGGCGGGCCCGCCTTGATGGAAGGGGAGTGAAATAGCTTCACCGCTAAAAGAATCAACCCTAATATTTCGCTCAGCCATAATATTTAACATTTTACTTTTTCGGTCGTCACTTTCGGGTGAGCATAGATTAAATAGGATATCACGCATGGCCCATCCATTACTTGAGCTGTAGCCTGTGCCGTGTAAAAAAAGAATGTGAGCTTTTGCCTCTGGATTAAAGCGGCCAGACTGCGGAAACATTCTCATTGTTTGATGTTTTGGATCTTCTTCGGCTCGAAATGCCGAGGCTACTGCGACTCGCCCATGGACATTTAAAGAACCCGTATTTATGGCTTCAACGAAGGCTGTTCTATCTTGTTGGGCCAACGCCATTTTTCTTTGCCAATCAACAGGGCCTTTTTTTTTAGGTGCTTGAGTCCACTTACTTTGGAGCAAAGCTTCGCATGCTGCTTCTTCTTTATCGTTGGAATGTGAATTTTGGGGGGTAAAGATTGAGAGGGTTAAGAGGGTTAAAAGAATAGGGGCCATAAGGGGTTGCAAATAACTTAAAGACATCTCAAAGCTCCCAAACACTTTTACGCCAAGCACGGTTGATCTTTTTTAACAAAAACATAGCGACTATACTCATTCGATTAGAGTCCCCGAGTCAAGCAACAAAAGGTGATCATCGACTTTTGTTGAGGCCCAGTTCAAGGCTTTCTTGGCTTTTCGCTTCATGCATGAGCTCAAAAAAGTAGCCTCTTTTTTCGATAAGTTCTATATGTGAGCCCCGTTCCACAATTTGGCCATCTCGAAAAACCAGCAAATAATCGCATTCCTTTAAGGTTTCCAGCCTGTGGGCAACTAATATGGCGCTTCTGCCGGCTAAGTTTTTATGCAGAGCTTGGTGCATAAGCTCTTCGTGCTCATGGTCGATGTTGGCGCTGGCTTCGTCTAAGACGATAAGTTTTGGATCCCGCAAGAGCACCCTAGTAAAGGCCAGGAGCTGTCTCTCGCCTACACTAAGGTTTTTGCCTTGGTCTTCGAGTTCAGAATCAAGAGTGAGACCTCTGTTTTGCATAATAGCTAGTAGGCCGCTGCTTTCGCATTGTTTTAAAAGCTCTTGATCAGAAACTTCTTCACCTAGGCAAAGGTTTTCGCGAAGATTGGATCTAAAAATCACCACGTCTTGTGAAACAAAGGCGATGTCTTTTTGAAGGACTTCTCGTGGATAATGCTGCAGCTCTTGTCCATTTATACAGACTTGGCCTTCTTGGTAATCATAAGTTCTGGCTAATACTTTTATACAAGTGCTTTTGCCGCTGCCGCTGGCTCCTACAAAGCCAACTTTTGAACCAGGCGCGATTTTAAAATTTATATTTTTAATCGCTTGTAAGTTTTGCTGACTGGGATAAGCCATAGAAACATTTTTAAATTCAATAGTTCCATCGAGCTTGCTGGCTTTAGGAAATTTAGTGGCTTTTAGCTCTTCTTCTTCCTCAAGTTCTGACAAAAACTGAAAAACCCTTTCTGTGCAGGTAAAGGCATGCTGAACATGGTGAAGTTCGTGAGCCAAGGTTAAAATTGGTCTATAAATTCTTTCACAGTAGCGAATAAAGCTAACCAAAACCCCAAGACTGAGGGCCGAAGTCAGGGCGCTTTGACCTAAGGCTAAATAAAAAAGTAAAAATAAGGGTGCTAAACACAGCGAAGAAACCAGAGGTCGAGTGCTCGAGTTAAAACGGTTAAAGCGAATAGCCGTGCTAAGATAAGTTCTAATTTTTTGATCATAGACTCCTAGCGCCCACTTCTCTGCAGCAAAAGAACGGATGCTTTCGAGTCCATTTAAATATTCATTTAGTTGGGCATTTATAGCGGCGCTTTCTTTGGACATTTTGCGGTTTAATTTTCGAATAGGGTTGCGGGTTAAAATGGCCATGGCAGCAGCCGGAATAAAGGCAATCAAGAGCAGGAGGCCTAGTTTGTAATTGGCAATAATCATGGCAATAGAGAGGCTTACAAGGCTCATTGTGGCCATTAAAACGCGGCTGAGTGTGCTGCTAAAAAATTGATCGATACCTTCCACGTCATGAGTGAGGCGAGTGACAATTCGTCCTTGAGGTTGGCGGTCGTAGTAGGGAATTGGCAAGCGACTTAGCTTTTCAATCAGCGCAATTCGTATTTTATAAATCACTTTGCTCGAGCGGTCGACAAGAACAAAGCGCCCTCCAAAGCGAAAGGCCAGTCCGCATATTTCGGCTATAAGAACCGCGCCGGCGAAGATCCAGGTGAGCTCAAAGTTTTTAGCTTGAATGCCTTCGTCGACTAGACGACCTAAAAAATAGGCAGAAAAAGCCACGCAAACTGAAGAACTGGTTATGCCCAGCAGGGCCAAACAGAAGGCGACTTTGTAGTCTCTACAAAAAAGCAGCAATTTTTTTGTAAATTTAAAATCACTATCCTTGATACGGATTGTGTCTTTTTCAATAACCGCTTTGTCTTGACTCATGCGCTGAGCTCCAAAAATTCACTACAAAGTCTAAGGGTTGACTTGCGGTGAGCCACCCAAATCAAAGTTTCGTTTTTAAAGTGTTTTTCTAAGTTATTGAGGATTTGCTCTTCTTTTAAAGTGTCTACAGCACTAAGACAGTCGTCCAGTAACAAAACTTTTGGAGCATTCAAGAGCGCTCGAGCCAGACAAACTCTTTGCTTCTGACCGCCGGACAAGTTAACTCCCCATTCACCTAAAAGCGTGTCGAGCTTATTGTGCATTTTTTCGACTTCACTTTTTATCTCCACAATATCTAAAACACGCCATAGCTCTTGATCGCTATAAGATGTGCCCATGCTGAGGTTGTTTCTTAATGTGTCTGCAAATAAAAAAGATTTTTGAGGAACAGAGCGCATATGTTTTTTAAAATCTCGGTGATCAAGATTTTGTGGATTGTTGCCATTGAAATATATTTCGCCGCTGCTATTTAAAATATGCCCAGACATAATTTGCAGTAAAGTGCTTTTGCCGCTTCCAATGGGTCCATGTATACCTAGTCTTTGTCCTTTTTTTACTTCAAAAGAAAGATTACTCAGAATTTTTTGCTGAGTGCCGGGGTAGCTAAAGCTTAAGTTTTTTACGGAGTAAACCGCAGGAGAACTTTTGACTTTATCGCCGTTTTTTCTAAGATTGTTAACTTCTTTTTCTTGTAGAACAGAGCAAATCCTTTTTAAACTTCCTAAGCATTGCTGCCATTCAGAAATAATTGTTCCCAGTTCCATTAAGGGCGCTTGAATAATTAAAAGATAGCTCTGAAAGGCAATAAATTCTCCAATGCTCATTTGGCCGCTTATAACTTTGGGAAGACCGAAGATCATTAACATTGTAAAGGAGAGCAAGGGTAGAGCGCTGTTTATTAAAAAAAGTTTTAAGGAAACAATAATAACCTTTAATTTTTTACTACGAAAACTTTCTGAAAGAAGGGCAAGGTGTTTTTGCCAATAAGAGTATGAGCCAGTTAGCTTTTGCAGACGGATGCTGGCAACGCTTTGATTGCTGGCGTCGTTTAAGATGGAGAGCTCTTGCTGGGATTCTTTGTGATATTTTTCTTCTAGCTTTGCCAGGTTCTTAAGGGCGAAAGGTAGGAAGGGTATATAAAACAAACAAATCAAGCTTAGGCTGAAATCAAGATTGGCCATAAAGCCAATAGAAAGCAAACCTAAAAATAAAACATCGGCGCTGCCAACTAAGAGCCAACCAAATACGTAGCGGGCTCGCGTAACATCGCTCGCAGAAATATTCATTAAGTGCCCAGGGTTTAAATCGGTGCTAATTCTTCCTAGGGGTAAAAAGCGTGCTCGATCAAAAATTGCTGACTTCATGCTAGCTGTGCTGTAATGAGTTTCTTGACCTAAAAAAAGTCTCCAAACAACTCGGCTTAAGGCTAAAAAAAATATACTTAAAAAAAAGCCGCCCAGTAAATAAAAGCCAATTTCTTTTTGAGAAGAGATACTTTGTAAAAAAGAGGGTGTTTGCTTTTTTGATATAAAATCTACAAAGTATTGTACAAATTTAGGAACGAGCACTTCGCAGGTATTGGTGCACAAGACGCCTAGAATGCCGACTACATAAACCCACCAGCGTGATTTGAATTGCATCGCCAAGAGTGCGCGCACAGAGCTCTGCGACGGTTTTAGCGATATCCGAAAAAAATCGAACAAAAAATTAACCCCTTTCTCCTTTTTACGGGTTTAGATATTAGTTAAGTTTAAGGGCAATGAGCAGACAAGTAACTTAAAAGTTATAACGCCTTTTGTTAAATAGCTGGATTTGCAAAGAAACTTAAACTGTGCCATTTTAGTACTGGGGAAAATTAGGGAGGGAATTGGAATGAAAAATTCTATTCGTGTGTCGAGAAGCAAAGGGGTGCTTTCTCTTCAAAAATATAAAAATGAGAAAAAGAAGAAGCTTTCGAAGTTAACAAAGCCTATTCTGCTCAAACTATCAAAATTTGCAAAGCTCAATAAAAAACAGGCAACTGATTTAGAGCAGCATTTGTGCGATAGAGAAGCTGATATCAAAAAGAATATAGATTTTAAGTCTAAAAAAATTCTAGATATTGCTGGCAAAGAAAGCATGATCAAGGGAGATGATGCTGAGGTCGCCGAAAAGCAACGCTTGAGTAACAATCTTTTGCAAGAAATTGATTCTTTGAAGCTTCGTTTGGAGATGGTTCAAGGTGCAATAACTAAGTTATACACTGGCAACTACGGTATCTGCGAAGAAAGCGAAGAGCCTATAGGTTACGAGCGACTGTGCTTGGTTCCGTGGACTCGTTTTGGTGTGAGTGTTCAAGAAAAACGCGAAAAGCAATTACGCTCTTACGGTTTTAATGCTCGTCGCGCTCAGCTCTAAAGATTTGTAAATACGTCTTCGGCTGCAAAGCGTACTTTTTGCGCTCGCTGAAGTTTGTCATCTGGGTGACGGTAGCCAAGTGCTACTGTCGCTACTGTTTGATAGAGGCTGTCGCTCAAATCAAGATGCTTGTCGTAATCCTCAGGAGAAATGCCTTCGATTGGGCAGCTGTCGATTTTCATAAAAGCAGCAGTGGTCATGAGTTGTCCCATGGCGATGTAGCTTTGTCTTCGGGTCCAAGCTAAGGCATCAAAGTCTTTGCTTTTAATTAAAAAATTAATCATCATTTCTTTGTAACCATCGAGAGTGCTCACTTCAACGTTGCGAGTTTTAGCAATAAGCTCAACATATTTTTGAATGTATTCTTCGGTGATTTGGTTTAGTGTGCAAAAAACCACGTAATGGGAGCAATCAGTTACTTGGCTTTGATTCCAGGACATAGCTTTTAGAGTTTCTCTGCGCTTTGGATCTTGAACAACAAAAAACTTCCATGGCTGCAGTCCAAAAGAAGAAGGAGCAAGGCGCAGGCTTTCACTTAAAGTGTTCCAGTCTTCATCACTAATTTTTTTTTGGCTATCAAATTGTTTAACGGCATAGCGCCAGTTGAGAGATTCAGTAATATTCATGGATCAGATTATAGGTTGGGACGAGTAACGTCGCAAGCTAGTGTCAAAAGGTGTCTATCTACTTTTACAGTGTAGGTGCGTCATGTCGACAAACAAAAGTCGATGATCACCTTTTGTTTGTTTTAAGAGACTGTCTTAGGAGGTAGCGGTAACTGTCGAGGACTGTGAGTATTTCTTGAGCGCTTAAACGTAACAATTTGTTTCTGAATTGTTTGTTTTGATCCAAGTTAAAATACAATTTATCTGCATCGGCTTGCGAAAAGTTTTCTTTGTGCGCTTTACCAAGTTCGTGGCACATCCATGCAGTATGGGGTCCTAGATCGCTTAAATTTTTAAAATCAGTTATCTTTAATTCCCGATATGTTGAAGCATTTAACTTTGAAGCTCCTATGGGCCTTAAGGCTTCAAGAGAGGGTTGAAGGCCAAAGCTATCTTTAAGACCTCGTTTGTACGCGTCTATGCATGTTCCAATTCTGTATTGTCCAAGAGTACGACTTTGGGCAAGTAGCGAGTTAGCAATCTCCATCTTTACTATATTTACCCACCACTGCTGTTCTGAGGCTTCTATGTTTTTTTTTATTTGTGCTTGTTGCGAGTTACTTTGAAAATCAACATTTAAGGGATGAAAGTTTTTTAAACTAAAGGTTTTTTGAAAGTGATTTAAGAGGCTTGAATTATGCAGTTCAATTTTGATTGAGCTAAGAAATGCTTTTGGGTGACTAATAAAAAATTCAAAGGAGCTTTTTAAGCTCTTAGAATTTTTTTTTGAGTAATGGTCCGTGTAAGCATTTTTTAATCTGGGCTCATTTTGGCTTGTTTTTTTTAATTGGGTGCAGGAGCACAGTACAAAAGTAAATAAAAGCAATTTCGAAGTTCTTTTGACCTTAGAGCTGAACACAATTAGATTTTAACTTGCCTTATGGATGTGATCATTATTTTTGCTAAATCTCTTTTGCTGGGCTTTGTCACAAGTGCGCCAGTTGGTCCGGCAGGTGTTTTGGTTTTAAAAAATTCATTTAAAAAAAGCTCTTTTGGCATCAAAACTGGTTTTGGAGCTGCTTTAGCAGACTCTTGTTTTGCTTTAGCAGCGCTTTGGGGCTTTAGCAGCGTTTCTAGGTTGATGGATGATTACTATTATCTAATTTCTGCAATAGGAATTTCTGTGTTGCTCTTTTTGGGCCTTTTGTACTGGAAATACGATATTTCAAAATTACAAAACGACTTTGATCGCGGTGAAGAAAAATTAAAAAAGAAATCTGCCCGATTGGCTTTTTTACAAGATGATTTAAAGGCTTTGGCGAGCGCTTTTGCTGTAACAATTAGTAATCCTGTGCCAATGGCAGGTTTTGCCTTTTTATTTGCTTTTTTAGGACCGGAAGAATCTATGCGCTCGAGCTCAACTCGCGCCATGGTGGTAGGTGGAGTTTTTATTGGAGCTCAGTTTTGGTGGTGCTGTTTGAGCTACCTGGGTCATCGTTTTGGTCGTAAACTGTCTAAGGACGCGCTGCTTAAATTCTACCGCATCATGGGTATGTTATTGATAATATTAGCTTTTGTATACATTGGCCGAGTGCTTCTAAAGATTTACACACAATTTTAAAAGGAGGCTCGCTCTTTTAGAGCCTTTTTTGCTAGTCTAAGACCCAAGAATTTAACGAGGAGGCATATTTATTATGGCTGGTGAAGTATTAGTAGTTGCAAGTAAAGTGAAACAATTTATTAAAAAATCTGGAGATTGCAAAACTTCAGGTGAAACAATCGAAGCGGTTTCTAAAATCGTAGAAGACATTTTGTCTCGTGCGATTGAAAGCGCTAAAGGGCAAGGCCGTAAAACGGTTATGGCTCGCGACGTTTCTGCTTAATTTGTTTACGAAAGATTGTAGGTTGTATAGGTCTTTGAGCTGCCTTGTGCGCCCAAAGACCTATTGCCTGCCTTCGAGCTCTGTTTTCGCTTTCTAGAGCCCATCCTTTGCTTTTAAAGCGTGGGTGTCTGTAGGCAAAGGCAAAACCTTCTTCGATTAACTGTTGGTTAATCATTTTATTTTTATAAAAAACTAGAGCGAGATAACGTCCAAAATATCCGCGTCCACAAAGAAGAACCTGGTGTTTGCTTTTTATGAGTTGATTCACCCTCTTTGTGCATTCCTTTCCAAAGACTTGGCTTTGTTTTTTTTTCTTCTTTTTGTATTCTGGAGCGTCTAAACCAATAAGCCTTAGTTTTATGTGGGGCTTTCCAGGGGCCTTTGCGCTGCAGGTGTCTCCATCTGAGCAGTGAAGCACTTTGAGTGAAGCCATGTATTGGCATCTGCTTCGAGTATTTTCTTTCTTTGCTTGTTGTACAGAGCCTAAAATAAAGAGCACAATAAAGAGCAGGCCTTGTTGGTAAATTGAATATGAAAAAAACAACAATATTTTTTCTAGCATGTGGCTTGTCCCTTGCATTTGTTGGGCCAAGGGCTTTTTGTGCTTCGAAATATCATTTGCCACCTACACATAAGAAGATTTCTTATCAAAATTTATTTCATTCTAAACTTGTCACAATCAAACAAAAATCCTTCAATCTTTTGTCTCAAGAGCCGGTTTTGCATTCATTCGTTAGACGTCGTAGCAATCAACTTGAAGTTCTGAGTCAAAATGGCGAAGAAATTTTAATTTATGATCTCAAAGAGAAAAAGCTAAACAGTCGCCGTGTCGATTTAAAAAAAACAACTGAAGTCAAGAACTATGCAAAAGGCCGTCGGCGCTTTTTGCACCCGCGTGGTTTTTTGGAGTGGTCTTCTAAGAGTTTGAATTACCGTGAATCTCTAAGAGGACGCTCTTTGTGGACATTGGATTTTTCGGAGCTGCCCGTAAACTTGTTGCAGTTAAGAGGCCGGCCAAGTCTAGTGGCCTGGAGTCAATGGCCTGCTAAAGCCTATTTTGTGCAACATGACCTAAGCCGTTTTATTGAAGTCGATTTAGAGCAAAAGTCGACTCCAGTTGAGATTTTATCTTGTGACCGCCATCGCTTCGTTTTGGTCGAAAACATTGCTGGATCATCTTTTCGCTTAAGTTTTTTTAAACATTCTTTTAATCCAATTGCGGTTTTTGAATTTTCCCAGAAATTAAGTCTGTCGCCCATTGAGTTAAGTGCCATCGAGGCTCGCAATTGCAAAGACTTTGTTGTGGCAGGTAATTTTGGTTTAGCTCGTTTGTTACTACAATAAACTACTTGTTAATTCCAAAAGTAATAGCCCCAAATCCGTGTGAGCCTAAATCTTCCGATTCCTCGCTTCTATGGATGTATTGAAAGGTTAAAGAGCAATTTTTGTATCGCAGCTCAGGCCCCACACGAAACTCATGCACCCATTCTTCCGAATCTAAGTCCGAATCGGATCCGTGAAAGTAACTTCCTTCAATGAGGCTATTGCTAAAAACATGTCTAAGTTCAACCCCTGCATTTAGGCTCAAAGAGTAATCTTTAGGGCGGCTTGTGCTATTGCTTGGTCGAATTAATTGAAAAGAGGAGTCCGCAAGATCAGAGTACTCTCCGGCTAGATTAAGTCTGAGTAGTAAGCCGGTGTTTAAATAATTGCTAAGAGTTCCAACATTGCCACCAATATTGCCATAGATTTCGGCTCTATCTTTAAGGGTCACATCGAGTAAAAAATGTTGTTGATGAGATAGATTAACAGCGAACTCATTGGGGCTTTGGTTGTCCCAACCCTTTACTTCGTCGGACCCCACTAAAGGGTGAACACCGTTTTGCACTTCTTCACCTAAAGCAGCAGAACCTCTCACTCCAAGACTTAATTCAGTTGTGCCCATCCAGGGAACTCGGCCCTTGCTTTTGAGGTTGGGAGGCTCGACTTCTTGGCATTCAATTCCAAGGTAGGCATGTCCAGTGTAGGGAATGTCATCGAGCACAGGTTCTTCACTTTCTCGATCACGAGGAGTAAAAATATTTTGGCCCAATGTGAGGCGAAAAGTACTAAGGTTTTCGATACCGTCATTGTAGTCTAATACTTTGTCTCTATAGTCGGGGTTTAGGGCTTTAAGGGGGACTTTGAGTTTTAGGCCACTTGAAAATTCACCATCAGCAGGTTTTCCACTTAATCTCGGTGTTAAGAAGTCATTTTCAATATGAAATTCAGTTTTTTGAGCCTTTATATTTGAAGTTAGGAAAAATGCCAAAATATATAGAGCTACATTCATGTAGCTCTTCTCTCTAAAGTAGGCACTCCTGTCAAAAGGAAAGTGCTGTTAGGCCTTTTCTGGAAGCCTAGATCTATTGAGCCTGAACTTGATGGCGAAGTTATTGCTTCTATTGGCAGCTAAGGCAGTGTATTTAATTCTTGCTCGGAGTTTTTTGATTGGTTATTTTACCTTTGTGAAAGAACTTTTGATAAAAAATGTTTTTATTTGGAATGCGGATTTGGCCTCTAAGGAAAAGCAAGACCTATTGGTAGAAGATGGCTGTATAAAAAAAATCACCACTGCAGGTCTCGTTTCAAATATTCCCGAGGAAAATACTTACGATGCCTTTGGACAGGTTCTTATGCCCTCCGGTGTAGATGCTCAAGTTCACTTGCGAGTGCCGGGACAGAGTCAAAAAGAAACAGCTGATTCAGGTTTAAAGGCAGCGCTTTACGGAGGTTATGGCGCCTTGTTAACTATGCCTAATACGAAACCGGTAATCGACAATGTGAGTGTTTGCGAACAAGCTCGCTCCTTAATTGTGCCTGCCGAAAAAAAGTGGGGTGTAAAAGCCTATCTTTCTGCAGCCATGACTCTTGGCCAAAAGGGTGAAGAGACTGTTGATTTTGATGCCTTGGCTGCTTGGGGTGTTCGGGCCTTTACAGACGATGGAGTTGGGGTCGAAAATGATGATCTCATGTCCAAGGTTTATGCTGGGGCTTTGTCTACGGGGCTTCCACTTTTGCAACATGCAGAGGTGCCCGATCATGGAGGAGTGCTGGCTCCAGGGCCCACTCAAAAATCTTTAGGTCTAAAGGCTTATGATCCCAAACAGGAAACATTAATGGTTGAGCGCGATTTGCGTCTGCTTAAAAAATATCCGAAAGCCCGTTATCATTTGCTGCACACTTCTTGTGCTGACTCACTCCCCTTGATTAAGGCGGCTAAAACTGAGGGCTTACTAGCCACAGCTGAAGTCAGTCCCCATCATTTATTTTATTCGGTCGAAGATATTCCTCTCGATGATCCTTCATACAAAATGAACCCACCTATTCGTCAGGCCGAAGATCGTCGACTTCTGAGACTAGCCCTTGCCGATGGCAGTATTGATTTTGTGGCCACCGACCATGCGCCGCATGATATGGAAGCTAAAAGAGGCGACTTGAGCGAGGCTGCCTTTGGAACCACGGGGCTCGAATCTTCTTTGCGCGTCTTGCTGACCTTGTTTAAGGAAGGTGATTTAACAGCTGAGAGATTGGTTGAAGTATTTTCTACTAAACCTGCGAAATTCTTGGGAATTGAAACTGAGTTTGGCACAATAAAAGAAGGGCGACCGCTGCGAGCGGTGCTTGTGGATCCCTTTGCTGAGCCTCGAGAATTTAAAAGCTCCGAGCTTATGAGCCATTCCAAAAACAACTGTTTTGTAGGGCGGCCGCTGGCTGGTAAAATTGTGGCGGCGTTTAATGATCAAGGAACTTTTAGTTTTTGACTTAAGCTTTAAATTCGCTTATCAAATGGGGAAGTTATGGCAAAAAAATCATCAGTTGTGACCCCGCGTTTTAAGAAACAAAGAAGATTGGGAACCGAGCTTCCTGGACTTGGAAAGTCTGGAGCTTTAGAAAGACGTCCTTATCCTCCTGGTCAACACGGAAACCAACGTAGAAAACTTTCGGAATACGCTCTTCGTCTAGAAGAAAAGCAAAAAATACTTCATCATTACGATTTGCGTGAATCGCAATTACGTCGTTACGTTCGTCTTGCTAAGCAAGGTAAAGTTGTGGATTGGGTTGATAAACTAATTGGCATACTAGAAAGAAGAGTCGACAATGTGATTTTTCGCTTGGGTTTTGCCCCGAGTATTCGTGCTGCCAGACAGATGATCAGTCATGGTCACATTCTTCTTAACGGAAAAAAACACACAGTAGCTTCGGCTATTTTGAAAAAAGGCGACACGGTTGCCCTTACAGAAAAAAGTTACCAAGGAACACTTTATTTACAGGCTAAGCAAAGTCCACGTTTGGAATTACCAGATTATCTTGGTATAGAAGGTGCCGATGCTCAGGTTGGAACTATAAAAGACATTCCTCATTCGTCTAATCTTCCCTTTCCTTTTGAAGTGGGTTTATTGGCCGAGTATTACGCAGCTCGAATGTAATTTTGCTTGTGGAAGAACAGCAAATAAAGAGTCTGCTCCAAGGGGATTTAAAAGGTTGGCTTTGGTCAGATGACAAGTTGAGACGCTCCTTTGAATTTAAGGACTTTGTAGAAGCTTTTGCGTTTATGTCTAAAGTGGCCTTGCACGCCGAAAAAAACGATCATCATCCAGAGTGGTCTAATGTTTGGAACCGAGTCGAAGTAAATCTTTGCACTCATGATGCCGGCGATTGTGTGACCCAAAAAGATGTAGATCTGGCCTTAATTATTAATCAATGCGTATAGCTTTTGATGCGAAAAGAGCTTTTGAAAATTCAACGGGCTTAGGCGTCTATTCAAGACAGTTAATTCGAGGCTTGGCGGAGCACGCTGATCCTAGTTGGGCTTTGTATCTTTTTTGTCCCAATAAAAGCAAAAAAGAAAATTTTCTGATTGAAAATCAAAAGATTAAAAACATTTATCCGAATCGTTTTTTTTCGGCCACAGGTCTTGGTCGATCATTTTGGCGAAGAAAAGCTTGTGTAAGAGATGTGCAGAAAAACAAAATAGATCTCTATCATGGCTTGAGTCACGAGCTGCCGATTGGCCTGAGTTGTAAAAAAGTTGTGACCTTTCATGATTTATTGTACTTGGAATTTCCCGAAGATTTTACAGCTGCCGATCGCAAGCTTTTTGACTTACGATTTAGAAGAAGTGCAAATGAGGCCGACCGCATAGTAAGTGTAAGTCAGCATACAAAAAATGCGCTTGTGAAAAACTACCAGATTTCCGAAAAAAAGATTACAGTTGTTCCTCAAACTTGTCATAGTCAATTTCATAAAAAGTTAAGTGAAGGGCAGCTCAAACAAAGTCTTCTTCGTTATGGAGTGACAAGGCCTTATGTTTTAAATGTGGGAAGCTTTGTTGGCCGTAAAAACCAATTGTTTTTGCTACAGGTTTTTGCAGAACTTTCCCCTAACTTCGATGTCGACTTAGTTTTGGTTGGTAAAGGCAAAGAAGCCCCTAAATTAAAGAAATTTGTATCCGAAAAAAACTTATCAAGTCGAGTGCATTTTATAGAAAATATTGATTTTAAAGACCTACCTGCTTTTTATCAAAAAGCGAATGTTTTTGCTTATCCTACAAAGGGTGAGGGCTTTGGCATTCCTTTACATGAAGCCATGGCAAGTCGCTGTCCGATCGTCTTAGGTGACTGGTCTTGTAACAGAGAAGTCGCGGGAGAAGGACATATCTACGTAGGCTCTCAAGAAGTCTCAAAGTGGTCCCATGCTTTGCAGCAGGCTTTGCGAGAAGCAAAAATACCCAGTGAAAATCAATTACTGGCATTATGTTCTAAATCCCTTAAGCTATTGCATGCCGAAAAACTAAGGAAAGTCTATTCATCTTTATTTTGATTTTTCCGGAATAAATATTCAATATTCTAGCTAAAATTTTGATAGCTCAAAGGAATCGTCTGTGTTAAAAGGTCTGGGTGTCGACGGCTATTAAATTTTTGCTAATATTTTTACTAATGGATTTTACGCAAATAGTAGGTGCTTGTGAGGGGAAATTACGCTCTTCTATGTCTGGTTCCAATTCCCTCAGTGACGACGCTTCAAATAAAATTGTTGGATTAGAAATAGAATTTGTTGAAAATAATGACGAAATCCTTAGCCAGAGATTAAAGCTGACGTTAAGAGACAAAACAGTGCGGGTCTTCCATATTGTTGAATTTGAAAAGAATAATGAAGCCCATGCAGTAGTGGATGACCCCATTTATGCTCAATCACTAAAGGCTTATTTGAGGCAGGGTCTTCTTTTCCTTCAAGAAAATGATGATTTTTTTCAACTTAGCTTCGATATCATCACATATATGGAAGCTGCTTTTGAAGGGTTTATTATTTTGGATGGTGCTTTGCCTGGACTTGGGCTGCTTAGGTCACAGCTTAGGTCTTCTTGGGAAGTAGAAAAGACGAATCTTCCCTCTGATCAATTTTCTCAGATTAAGCAAATTTACAAACTAGAGCTGGATCCGGCAGAGCATGGAGTTAAAAGTTTTTCATATATTGTCTTTAAGGATGAGGTTAAACAAAATGTAATTTTGCAATTTCCAGAAAAGCCAACAGTAAAGCTTTCGGTGCTTGAGAAAAAGTTTAAAAAAAGTGAAACGCATTTAATTGCTGAGACAGGGGTTGAGGATCAATTAGAGATCCAGGTAGCAGAATATACTATGCGATTATCCATTCCGCATACAGATGAGACTTACGAAATTGATTTTTTTGAAGTCATTGAAGCTGAAACTGGGGAAGTTTTACGGGTGTTTTTTGTAGGCCGGATCTATAATATTGATTTTAACGTAGAGATTTTTCCGGCAGATATAAATCAAAACTAATGCTTATTTCTTAGTTCTCTAATGTAGGTGAAGAGCGCGATTTCACTTTCTTTTTTATGTCGTCGTTGCAGGCCTAAATCATTGGACCTTAGAAATGGATTGGTCTCAAGTTCGTTTTGTAGCAAGAATGGTACTGTTGAAATTTCATTTTTACGTTTTTCTTTAATGCGCTCCAAGCGATTTTGTAGTTTGGTATTTTCTGGATCAACTTTAATACTAAATAAAGCATTTGTAAGGCTGTATTCATGAGTGCAAAAAATTAGAGTCTGAGGATCTAAACTCTTTATATAGTTTAATGAATTAAGCATTTCTTTGGGGCTGCCTTCAAAGAGGCGGCCGCAGCCCATGGCAAATAATGTGTCGCCAATAAATAAAACTTTATTTTTTTGGTCGTGGTAGCAGATGTGTCCAATGGTGTGGCCGTCCAGTCTTTTTATGCTGAATTCGAAAGAATTTACTTTAAGCTGATCTCCCTCTTTAACTTCTTTGTCTACGCAGGGAATGCGGTGTTGGTCATAAGAAGAGGCAACTACTGTTGCCTGGCAAGCCTCTTTGATTTCTTTAATGCCGTCGATATGGTCCCAATGGTGGTGAGTGCAAATAATCCATTTTAAATTAATATTATTTTCTTTAACAAAAGCTAAGACAGCTTGAGCGTCGCCGGGGTCGACCACAAAAGCTTCATTGTTTTTTTTATTTTCAGATATATAAATATAGTTATCTTTAAAGCATGCTATTTGATGAACAACTAAATCATTTGTGATTTTGTTGAGCTGATATTTAGAATGCATTGCTATTTAATAGCATAAATTGCGTACATTTGTTTATTGTTTTATGCAAAAGTCAGCTTATGCCTAAAAGTTAAGGATAAACTGTCTGATTATTTCTTTTTCTGAATCAGTCAAGGAGCTATTTTGCGGCATTCTGCCTGTGCCTCTCCCGGTGCCGGTTCCATTTGCTCGTTTCCATATTCTAGAGTTTTCTAAGTCACCAGGTACGATTAATTTTGAATTTGGTATTGTGGTATTGCGTCCATCAATTGATTGTGTGCGAGTATAATTTAAATCAACATAATCTTGTTGATCATAATTTGGCTCAATAACTGCATTGCCAGAGGAATTGTTAAATCCATGACAGCTCATACACTTGTTGTACATTAAATTGTGAAAATCTTGAAAACGATTTACAGCTTCGTCGTTTTCTAAATCTTCTGTATCATTCTGGAAATCGTCAGTTGAAGAAGTTATATCTTTGTGACCAATTTGTAGCTCGTTGAAGGCAAATGAAAATACGTCATTATCTTCTCCGAGGTCTTTTTTTATAAGCATGGCTGAACGTTGTTCAAGTGCAGTGTTGCCTTCTGTTTGTCCTAGGTCTAGATTTTGCACTAGATCTATAAAGTTATTAGCTCCTAATACACTTTTATTGTTTAAATATAATTGTATACCGTTGACGTATAATTCTGTTGGTTCTTCGCATTCAAAATAAGGTGTGTATAATGTATAAAAATCAGATTGACTACTGTCGCCTAAAATAACATTAATGGAACATCCTTTTGAGAGAATATGTGACAAGTCAAAACTTAAGTGTTTATCTCCAGCTATCTTCTTTCTATATATTAAGCGCACGAAATCCAGACTTGAGCCAGGAGTCTGCGTAGTGATGGTAAAGTTTTTATTAGACGCGTAACTGTCTAAAAAATATTTACTTTGATCAATAGTTGACAGTTCCCAGTTTGTTGCTTGTGTCTTGTTCGCTAGAAGATTTCTAAATCTACTTAAGCCAATTGAAAAAGAGGAGTTTGCTGTTGACTTGAATGAAAATTCAAATGCGTAATGTCCACGGATAAGGTTTGAAAAGTTATGAGTATAAGTTATAAAAGAAGGGCCTCCGTTTGAATGTATATATTTTCCGTTCGATGATTGAAGGTCTGTTTTAATATCATATTCACTACTAGTAGGAGTCCTTCTAGAAGCAGAAGGTGTACTGTTCTCCGATTCTACTTTTTGAGAGAACTTTATGTCGGTTGAATTTTCAGCCTCTTTGATTGTTAAGCTTTTTGTCTTAGTGGTTTGAATTTGAGGAACTTCTTCTTCAATGCTTGCAGAAGCAATCCATTCAATTAGTTGTTTTTCAATCTCATTTGCAGTTTCAGCACATCTGTCTCCACAGTTGTGGAGTTCATCTCTTATCTTTAAAATGATTCTAGATTGTGAAGGCTCGTTTATGTCAATAATTGTTTTAATGTCGGCATGTGCAATGATAGGGTCGGGATCAGAATGTTTAACAGGTCCAATGTTTCCAGTTACGTGGCAGGTAGAACAATTTTGTGATCGCAGATAAGGGTAAAGGGTATTTTTAAAAATGTCTAAAGATTTGCTATCATCTATGACTCGGTTCACTCCCGTGGAAGGATTTCCTGTTGCTGGTATACTTGGTGCCGGTATTTGGTTGTTTGATTCCTCTGAATCATTATTTGAAATATTTTCTACGTTACCAGCAATGGAATCATTATTGTTGTCGACAGCAATTTTGCTTTGCCCACAAGAGCCTATAGCAAGACATATAATAAGCAAACTGTACCTTGTCCTCAAAAAAGCCATCCCTCTATATATTGTATTAAATTGCCTTTGCTTGGTTTATTAACTTTATATTAATAAGTCGTGCCACTTAATATGTAGAAGCTCTTTTAACCTTTTTCATTTTTGTTTGGGTCAATAATATAAGGGCAGGGTTTATGAGAATCGTTAATGGTTTCAATTTGGGTTTAGTGAAATATAAATATCCAAATCTACGTAAAAATGACGGTTGTTTTTTTCTAAGTGCTTTGAATTATTTAATACAAAAAGCCAAGAGCATGTCACTGCCTGTAGCAAGTATAATTAAGGATACATTACTTGGGGATCACCATAAAATTGACATGAACAGGGGGAAGTTCGAATGAGGGGGAGAAAAAAAGCTGGGGTGCAGGCTATCGTTGCTATTTTAGTAATGGCATTAGCTGGAGTAATCTATTCGAATCAGTCGATGGCTGCATCTGCCACTCTCATCACTAAAAAAAATCAACAAAAAGAAAAATCATATTCTATTTCAATCTCTACTGCATTGACTTCTAGTGTACATATCTGGGGTGATCAGGATTATTCTTTTGGTCAAAATTTTAGTCTCTATGGAGCTTGGACTCCATATTTCGCAAAGGATTATAAATTATCGGCAAGCTTTGGCTTCGATAAAGAGTATACAAATCTTAGACCTTTACTTGTTAATAGTGATCCATTTATAGCTTTATCTTATAAAGCGATTCCACTTGCGAAAGATTTAAACCTTTCGTTGAGTTTACGCAGTTACTTGCCGCTTACTAAAAAGTCTTTTAAGCGAGATTCTATGCGCCTTGGCTTGATGCTAGCACCTTCTCTTAGTTATCAAGCATATAAAAAAGGTGCATGGGGTCTTGCTCTTCGTTATGGATTAAACTTATCCAGAAATTTTCATGAGTACACTGTTTCGACTACGGGATTGTCTAACAGACGTTATGCCTTATCTAATCTTCTTGCACTTTCAACGACGTGGAAGAAGTTTAGTCTTAATTTAATAGGCACAGTATATTCGGCTTGGACTTATGAAGGCTATCATTCGCAGTCATTTTTTATGAGTCAAGAATTGGCCTGGACGGCTAATGACAAATTGGGTTTTAGTGTCGGACACAGCAACGGGGGAAACGTGCTGAAAGCCGATGGGGTGAGTTCAAATGTATCTTTAGCTGGTCGGGATAGCTCTCGTTACTATGCTGGAGCTACATATACGTTTTAACAACAGGGGGATGATGATGAAAAAAGGAATTATTAAAAATTTATTAGTGACAATTGTATTGTTAGCGATGGTTGGTTGTGCCAAAAGTCGCATAAGCACTTTGGGGCAAAATGGAGAAGAGTTGAACGTTTTCAACATTGGCAGCGAAATTTCGGGCAAACGATTTATTGTGGAGACGGCAGCCCAGCTCTTGCCTCAAGCAGATAATTTACAGCTAGCCAGCTCTACTGAGGTGGATCGTGTGAAGATAGCCAAGGTTCATGCTTCAAATAAAATAGCAATGCTTTTTGAGGGCTTAACTATTGAAGGTCAGGCAAATTCTAAATATGAGTTTGTTTTAGAGATTGATGAGCATAACCTAACAGCCTATAAAATAGTGCCAGCAGACAGTGCAGACTCATTGTCGTTGCAGGAAAGCCAGTTGGCGCTAAAGAATTCAGCGAAAGAGCAAAAGATACCTGTTTTTCAATATGCCGTTGAAAAATACGGAGTGCTCACTCGTAAGAAAAATGATATTGGCGAAAACACTCATGTTCTGCGTTTTGATGAAACTGTAAAGTCAGAGGCTACGCATATTGAGATTGCCAATCAGGTTTTTGAACGAGATGAGATAGCCATGGATTTTGATTTGGCTAAGAGAGTATTACGTAAAGAAGGTGTTCATGGTCGTAATTTTACAAAAGTAGAATTACAGAAATTAATGAATATAACAGTGGTTGGAAATCAAGACAAAACCTACTACACAGAGCTTGCTGCTAATGAAATGCAACTTTTTGAATACGTAGACGCAAACTCTTTAACCGAAAAAGAGAAAGAACTTTTAGAGAACTCAAAGGGAATGATTGAAGCATGTAGTGCTGAGCAGGTTAATTTGTCCACACCTAAACTAGCCGAAGGTGATTGTTATATTGCTTTGCGTTTTACCGTTCCTGTTAGCTATGTGGCTTTAGAGCGTGAGTATGAAGATCAATCTGGTGCTTATTTAGGTCACCAAATTTTAGCCAAATTACAGGCTGGTCAGCAAAGTGATTTGATCCAATTGGCAGAAGTGCCGCAGCCTATACAAATTAATCCAAGTGAAGAGCTTGTTAATTTGGATTTTCGTAACACACTTGATGTAGCAGGCATGTCTGATAAAGAATTTCTATTAAGACGCACGCTGGAAGATAGTCCTAATAGTTTTAACTATACTTTTGCAGGTTCGGCTGGTGATTTAGAAATCGTAAAATTTAGATTTACAAAAGATGAAGTGCAAGTTGTAAGAGCCGAACCACTCACACCTCAAAATTCTGATATTGGTGGCAACACAAGTATTGATGAAGAAGTTCTGATGAGTTTTGCTGCTGATTACAAGAAAAAACAAAGCACTGATGATCATGGCAATGAGCTGGCACGTCCAAATTTTGTTAAAGCTCAACACGATGAAAAAGGGGCTATGGCTTATGTAAACTGGGCACAGAACCAGGTACCGAATGTGGCTTCACCGCTTAATTATTGGGGCGGGCTTTCGAGGGCTTGTTTCAGAAGCGCTTTATCGAAAGAAGCTTCAGCCATCGACCACCGTTTAGACAAGGGCAAAGAAGCTATGTTGAACTTTAGTTTAACAACTCGCTATGCGGGTAATGTGGCCCGTGGTTGCACCGATGATGTTTTTGCAGGCTACTTTGATAAAATTGAATCTATTTATACATTCAAAGAAAGAGTTTCGCTTAAATTTTACCGCAACATAGATGAAAAAATTGATGAAGAACGTTTGCTGGCAATGCCTTACCAGGCTCAGAAAAAACTTGGTTTTGGGATGTTTACTTATAAAAAGAAAACACCTAATGAACTAGGTGAAATCGATAGACTCGAAAGTGAAGAAGCTTTACCGGCTATCTTTGATGTTCGCAAGGGTAAGAAAATTGAATATGTTTTGGCTGGTTTGCCTAGAGCTGTAGATGGGAAAGAGCTTACAAAAAAACAGAAAATGCTCAGAGAAGCGATCATTAAATCCACTAAAGAGGTCATTGCCGATTTGAATAAAGGCATGAAAGAAGCTCTTAAGGGATCAGAGCATGCTTCGGGTGGAGACGTAATTACTCTTGTAATCGAAGGTGAAAATGAAGGCCAAGATGATGTTGGAACCTTAGGTGATTTAGATCGCAACTTTATTTACTACGTAAAAAAACCAACCGATGTTGGAATCATTGGATTGGGTGGTTCACACTCAAATCCAAGATCGGGAAAAGTTGAATCAGCTTCCGTCTTTTTGTACGGAGGAAATATGCTTCGATCAGTTCAGGGCTTACGTCGCAGAGCGCGAGCTATGGATCAGTATAAAGAGATGACTAAGGTTGCGGTTGAGGAGTTGCCAGATGCGCCTGTTGAAACTGAAGATAGAGATGAGGCTTTAGATTCTTTGGCAGAGGGAGCTAGTAGCGCTGTTGAAGATGGAGAAGTTGTTGCAGAAGCAGAGGCTGCTCTTGATGCACCTGATTCAATTGTTATGCCAAAATTGAAAAATCTACAAAATAGACTTAGTTCTTTAAGCACCACACAAAACGTAAAGCTTAACGAATTATTATCCAATGTAGATAAGCGTAAAATGAAATTTTTAGCTCATGATTTAAAAGATCATTTTCATGGTGGGCAAAATTTTAGTGCGGAGACTTTAAAGTCTTTGCCAGTTAAAATGCCACCTAAGCTTATGCAGCTTAGAGAAGCCTTTGATGTGGCCAAGGCGTATAATTCTGAATTGCCAGTTGGTCTTCAGAAATCGGCATGGGGAAATCCAAGTAAACTGCAAAGAATTTTCTCAAGTCATAATTCGCCAGCTAAATACTCAGCTTTAATCGAAAACATGGAAAATGCAGATTACTGTGTAAAAAGCTTTGATGAAGTAGCCGCCTCCATTGCAGGAGTGAAGCTAGATTACAACAAAGAAGGTTTTGAAGCTGATCTAGAATTGCTGATTGCTATGTGGAAGCCTACTTTGGCTCATGAGATTGGTCATAATTTAGGTTTGAGGCACAACTTTCATGGCTCATTTGATAAGACAAACTGGGTTGCTGATAAAGCTGATAGTTCTGAGAGAGATTACTCTTCTGTTATGGATTACTTAACAACAGATCACGAAACTTACGATGGTCTAGGTCCTTACGATGTTGCGGCCCTTCGAGCGGCTTACACTGGGCGTTTAGAACTTATCGAAGAGGCTAAAGCAGCGGTTTCTGGTGGAGAGTTAAACCTTGGACCAGTGAGTTTGCCCGTAGAAGATGGAAACTATGTAAAGGTTGATGAAATCAAAAAGCTATTAGGTCTTGATCATTGGAAGAATTTGACTCAAGCAACGGCTAATATGCTTCCGATTAAAAAGTATTTGTACTGCTCTGATGAGGATGTGTCTTTATTGCCTACTTGTAATCGATTTGATAGAGGAACAACACCTGTTGAAATTGTAAGAACGGCTGCTGAAGACTACAGAGCCTTCTATAGTTTGGTTAACTTTCCAAATGGAAGATTGTATTTTGGTGAGCGCGGAGTCACTGGCGGTTATGTAGGCAGACTTTTTGGAAGATTCATTCCAATACGTCAAATGTTAGAGGAGACTTTTTATCAACTTTCTACAGTTGGTGGAGACAGCTTTCAGCCATTTTTAGAAGCGGCGGTTGAGGGTTTGTTTTTCTTTCATGAAATTATTAGGACGCCTTCTGCACCTGGCTTTTTGCCAATAGCGGAACGTTTTGCACCAGTAACTCGTGAAGTTGTTGATGAAGAAAGTGGCAAGCACTTGAGTAAGACTTATATGATCGAACGTAAGTGGAATGAAAGTCTTGTGCAAGATATAGACGAAGGACGCTTGGCTTTGATTGGCAATGAATACGATAAAGTTGTGGCTATGATTTTGCTAACTGAGAGAAATATGGGTTTTGCTCGCTACGAAAGCGCGTCTTTACGTATTGCTTTTCCTGACCTTGAAAACTTTTTGTGGGCAGAATTACCTCCTACAAGGCGCCCAACTCTGGGTTTGTTGAGAGAGATTCTTGAAAATAATATTGCGGCCGTCGGCGCCACTCCCGATGGATCCATTCAGCTGGATTCTAGTTTTCAGGTTCAAAGCAATGAGTTGATTCGTGTTTATGCTATGTTGTCTTCGATTGCCAACCTAGATGTTGGAACCGATGCTGGTTTTAATCACTCTCTGCAGTTTAGGATTGTAAATAGCAGCATTCCAAATGTTCCGGAAGAAACTCCAAGTATGACGAGGCCTGAATCACAGCTTGATCGTCGCTTCTGGTCTACAGAGGAGTCTCAAATCGGCAGACATTTAACAGATCTTGGTAGTAGCTTAGAGATGATTGCTAATGATCGAGAGGAATTGACGGCTGATTTTCAAAAATGGACTGAGCTAGTATTGGCTGCAGATCCGGAAGCAGAAGAAAACCCAGATCTCGATGCCCAAACTGAGCTTATTACGCAGAAATTAACTGAGAGATATCCAGAGTCTGTTGGTCTACGCGACATGACTGAGTTAGGTGGCTTAATGGTTAATGTGATAAACACGGCTGCTCAAGTTGAGCAGATGAGCGAAGTTTTGCCGCCTGAGCAAGTGCAAATGATTATGTATGAAGTGGGCAATCAGTTAAATCAATTGGCGAAAGATAATCCAGTAGCGGGAGTGGCCTTAGGCAGTCTCGATGCAGAAGCTTTAGGTGTTGCTACTTTGGACCAATTAAAGACTGATAGAGTGTTAGATGGGCAAAGGGGAATTTTATTCTCAAATGTCGAGAGTCTATCATCTGTCTTTCTAGATCTGCATCCCAACTATCACGTAGATTGATTCACAAAAGGTGATCATCGACTTTTGTTTCAACTAAAGTCGATGATCACCTTTTTCTGTTGTATGACGCGAAAGTGTCTTTTGTGGGCTTAGTAACAGATACTTGTGAATTTGTTCATTCTGCGGCTTTACTTTTCTCTTAAAAGGTATTTAGCTAAATATAATAGGGAGGGATTGTTTTGAAATCAATGTTTTTAAAAATATTTGTACTTTGTACATTCTTTATGGGAGCTCATATTTCTGTAAAAGCGGAGATGCTCGATTTTCAGGAGGCGGCTTTAGATGAAGTTCAGCAAATCCGTGTTTTGGGAGCTAGTCTTAGTTACATAGAGTTATCGATAGAAGAAGCTTTAAGTAATGAGCCGCTGCAACTTGTAGAGATCTCCAGACCTTATGCTTTACGTTTAATGGCTATTAACAAGACTTTGGGTGAACTAAATAATTTTGTTATGGGTAATAATTTAGACCAGGAAAATCTAAACAAGGCTCTCGAAATGAAGTCACAACTTTTAGAGCTTTGCTTGCAGGATGGACTAATTTATCGCGGATATTTGTCTGCTGATTCTTCTGAAACTTTTAATCTCAAGCTTGATTTTCATGTGAGAGGTTTGTACCTTGCACAAAAACAGGCTTTAGGTAACGGTAGTTTTGATTATTTATCAAAAAAGGCAGTTGCTAAGTTAATAGACGAAGATATTTCTGAGAATACCAAATTTTGGGACCACTCTAAAAATTATTTGGGAGTTGAGATTTTAGCTCTTCGAAGATCCTTTGCTGAACTAAAGGACTTAGAAGAACAACACAGACTTGTTGAAATAAGGTCTCATAACCATGAGAGAGCCAAGGAGTACACTCTTGATTTGGCCGAATCTTATAACAAGCGGGAATTAGTGGGGTCTGAAATGAAGTCGCTTGTGGAAGCGTGGAATCGCTATGCCAGTCTTAATGTTGCAAGCCTAGAGGTAGAATTTGAAACTATAAAAGCTGTGTCGAAAGATTTTGCCGCAGGACATTCCTCTGAACTACTTAGTTCGGAACAGGTTGAAGAAGCCGTGATTCGAAGCTGGAGACTCAATAAGCCACTAGGGCAATCTTGGAAAATATTAAAATTATTAACCGACGAAGAACTTAGCAAAGCTAAAGTGTATTCGGCTCATTCTGAGAAATTAGACAGTGGCGAAACATTTTTGATGCCCGGCACACATGCTTATTTGAGCCAAGCTCAAGTCGTGGAGAGCGCATTAGATCGCCTTAGTAGCGAAATAAGAGAGCGCAAAGAAGCGATTTTTACTTTTGTAGAAACTAATTCTCGCTTTTAATAGTAACTAAATTTGAATACGTACATTTGTTTAAACAAATGTACGTATTGAGTTATTCATGTTGTTTTCTAGTATTAAAAACTGATTAAAATATTCGTTATCCATGTAGTGATTCAGCTTGATCAACGATTGATCTATATGGGATCTAATTTCATACTAAAATACAGCTCTTCTTTACTTGTTTTGGCTTTCTCTTTTTTTGCAAATTTTGCATTTTCTGTAGAGATTAAGCCAAGTTGTGTGAATCATAAGGGAAATTATTACTGTTATGTAAATTCTCCTGTGACCTGTTATTCGGTGTCTACAAACAAAGTTATTGCAGAAAAGGTCTTTCAAGCACTCTATCCAAAGTGTTTAAGTGGCAATCTTGTACAGCAGCCCTTGGCATTCTTTGAGGATCCCGCCAGCACCCCCGTCGTGACAGCTCCTGTAGTTAGTGCACCTGTAGTCGAGGCTGAAAACTCTGTGGTCTCGCCTAAGTGTGTTTTAAAAGACAATCAATATTATTGTTATGTAACAAAACCGGTAAACTGCTATTCGGTATCGAGCAATAAGTCTATTGCGGAAAAAGTCTTTCAAGTGCTTTATCCAAGATGTTTAAGCGGCAATCTTGAGCAGCGGCCCTTAGCCTTTTTTGAAGACACAGAAAGCCCTCCTGAAGTGGTGGTTGCTCCTCCTCCTCCTCCAGTGATAGCGCCTCCAGTAGTGATTGCAGCTCCTGTAGTTACGCCTACAAATCCTATTCCTTCACCTAAGTGTGTTTTAAATGGTGGTCAATACTACTGTTACGTGACTTCTCCCGTAACTTGCTATGCCACATCTGCTAGCAAAACTATTGCGGAAAAAGTCTTTCAAGTGCTTTATCCAAGGTGTTTAAGCGGTAATCTTGAGCAGCAGCCTTTAGCCTTTTTTGATCAAGGAAGCTCGCCTTCTCCAGTGATCGTTATTGCCCCTCCTCCTGAAGGAAATGAATCTGCAAAAATTGAATATATAAAAGATCACGGTCCAACGTCTTATGCTGTAATTAATAAAAAACAGCTTCAACAGATTTTGTCAGAAGGTCTTGTTGATCAAAAGCGTAATATGCTTATTTTTAAACCTAAAGGTTGTTTTTCTAGGCTTGGTCATAGTTTGTCTCAAAAAAGTTATTTTTTAATACAAGGTCAATCTATTGCAAGTGTAAAAGCTTGGAGTCAGTTTTGTGAATATTATAAAAAAGAAGAATATCGAATGATTGGATTTCGAGTGAATGACTTAGGTGTTGTGAATATTGAAGGAAGAAACGTATTTCCTGATTATAGACATGTAAATAAGGACGAAGATATATTTTTTACAAACACTATAACAGATCAAAACTTTTTAAGCGAAGTACCTAGTCTTACTAAGCCTAGGTTAAGATTTAAAGTTCTCATTAATGAAAATGCAGACCGAATTAGGCCACTGCTCTTTGGGACTTACTTAAGAATTTTTAACGCCGAAGACAAAGTATTATCAAATTTAGATAAGAGCCGGCTTAAGGTAGCGATTGCTGAAAAACTAAAAATACAGTTAAAGAGTCTTGAAGAAGAATTTTTTAATAGAATCACTATTTCTGCTGTTGAAGATAGTGTGTCTTTTATAAAGGTACCTAGAGAAGGTGTTGTGTCTAAATCTGAGCTCATAGGACGTCCAAGTATCAGGGCTAGTGCCGAAGTAGGAGTTGTAAATATGGGCTTTGCTATGCCCGTTATAAAAACAACCGCCTTGTCATTTAACTCCGGAATTTTAGCTGGTTTTTTTACCCCCAACACGAATTTACTGGATTTAGAATTGTTGCGTCACGAAGTCAGTCACAATATGGGAGCTTTTCATCCTCGATGCAAAGATAGTGTTCATGCCTTAGATTTTGCATGCGTACAGCACCAAGATACCTATAAGATTAGAAGAGCTGATTTAATACATGACTATCAAGCTACTGATGATATGTCCATAATGGACAGCCGGGCTATTAGTTCGTGGGTTGGTCAAAAAGATACCTATTTACAAACAATTTATCGAAATCAACCTGAAAAAGTTGAAGAAAGAATTTTAGAAGAACAAGAGGCATATAGGATCTACGAGACTCAGTACTATAAAAATATTAAAAACTGGGAAGACTACGCCAGAACCCTTGAATGGTATTACAATTTTGTAAATTAAGTTAAAGACTTATTCAGTGATATTTTAAAAATTTAGAACTTCTACTCGTTTGCTAGCCCTGTCGGAGAGAGAAATCCCGATGGCAAGGGTCGAAATCGATTCGTAGGAAGGTCTAAGTGCTTCGCTATATAAATCTAGCTGCTGCCTTATCTTGTCCATGCGTTTTGCTTCTTTTAAACGGTTTAGATTACTAGCGCTTTTCCAGTCGATGACGGTACAGAGGTTTTTTTGAATAATTAGGGCGTCTATGACTCCCCAAAGAGTGTAATTTGGGTTTTTAATTTCTATAGGAAATTCTCGAATCACATTTTGCGGAGCCTTTTTTAGTTCTTGCCAGTACGGTTTTAGTTCTGCAATTTCTTTGAGTTCAATGCAGGCTTCCTCTACTTTTTTTGCCAATTTTTTATTGTCAAAGGAATCGAGCAATTGGCTTAGTATTGGCATGTCGCCATTCCAAAATTGTAAGACTCTATGCAGCTGTTGGCCACTGCGTGCAGCTGTTTGCAGTCTAAAGCTTTCTTGACTTGGTTTTTTTTCAATATCTTCTAATTCTTCACTGTTATCTGTCTCGAGCCTTGCTAAATATTGACTAACTCCTCCTTCAAAGTAATCTGCTTGGCTAAGGAGTTGGCTGCTTGTTGTGTTTGGTGTCTGCCATATGTAATCTACTTTTTCTTCCTTGGTATTTTTTGTGCTTTTCTCTGTTTTGTCTTCGTGTTTTGTCCAAAGCATTTTATTTTGTTTTATTAATTCTTGAAATGCATTTTCATTATGTAAATTTATTAAAGCTTCGTGCCAATATAAACTTTTGTTGTGAGGCAGCTGGAGAGCTTCTTGCCAGGTAGCTTTGCTCTTTTTGTTTTTAGAAGAGGCTGCCGGCAAATACAAAGAGATTGAGTTTTTGGCTCTGGTTAGTGCCACGTAGAACAAGCGTCTTTCTTCAAATTCTTTGGCGCTTTGAGCTTCTTGATCTAAGTCTTGAAAAAATAAACCACTATATTTTTTATGCTTGATAGAATGTTTAAAATCTAGTGCTAATTGCTTGTCATAATCAATTACAGCAGAGGGGTGGGGGCTTCTGCGGGTGTAGAGTTCTGCCAGATAAAGATGCTCAAATTCTAGGCCTTTTGAGCCATGGATGGTTAATAGCTCTAAGCAATCTTTTTCGTCGCTTTCTTCTTCTTCTTCTTTTTTAAAATAAATCAAAGAAGCCAGACGCTTTAAACTAAAAGCGAGTTCTTTTTTGTTTTCGCTTTGCCAGCGTCTTTGTGTGTTTTGCTCCGATATAAATTCTTCCACAGCATAGAGCCATTCCGTGCCCTTAGGCCAATTTGCAACATCCATCCAATCACAAAAAGCTTCAAAGAAATTTAGGTTAGAAGCATTTATAAAGGGTGTAAAATAGTTTAAAAGTTCTTCTTGCTCACTGGCTGAAGCTTCATCACTTAAGTCTTTTTGAGACAAATTTTGCCATTTCATTAAAGATCTAGATAGTTTTGTGTTTTCTTTTTCTTGGGACCAGAGAAGTGCATCTGTAAAGATTTCGGTGAGTGGATGCTTGTCGATAGATTGCTTGTCGCTTCCACTGATTAGGTGTTTTACTCCAAGAGCAGTTAGTTTTTTTGATAATGCGTAAAGTTTTTTCCAAGATCTAAATAAAACGGCGCTTTTTTGCCTGAGAGCAGGGTCAGTTTTTTGAAGATCCTTAGCCACTTCTTCTATTAGATCCGTTTTTTTGTTTTCGTACTCATTTACAACAATGGTAGGAAGCTTTTGTGATTCTTGCTTATTTCCACAGCTTAGCCACTGGGCCTCGGCATTATGGGGGTGTTTTTCTTTAAAAAGATCAGCTTGCACAATATTGCAGAATTCTAAAACATCTTTTGAGCTTCTGTAATTTATGTGCAAATCTTCTTTGGCCATAGACTCACTTTGTTTAAAAAAGAGTCTGACATCGGCATTTCTAAATTGGTAAATACTTTGTTTTGGATCGCCTACAAAAAAATATTGCGCGTCGGTTTTTGCCAGAGCTTCAATTATTTCTAACTGTATAGGGCTGCTGTCTTGAAATTCATCGACTATAAATAGGTCAAGATCGGGATTTTCGATATTGCTATCTAAGGCCAGCTGCAAGCTTTCTTTTTCGATGGCATCGTAATCAAGTATTTTGCCTTCAACTTCCTGGATCTTGGTGCAGAAATTGTCTAAATCTTGGTAGAGCTCAAATTCTTTGCGGGAGTGATTATTTTGGAGGATTTGGGCAAGGCCCTCCTTGATGGCACTGTTAAAAGATTGAGCGAGTGATAATACTTCGGCATGTTCTTTGTTAAAAGCACGCACTCCTTGTCCTTTAGAAAAGCTAAGCGATTCTAAATCAGGCTTGCCATCTAAAACTCGCTGACAATTTTCTATAAGGTCATTAATCCAAAAAACTTCGCTCTTTGTTTTTTTGACTTCGATACCGCTTTTCAGCAGCTTTGTTACAAAGCTATGCCACTTCTTTTGATAAGCCTTGTGTGTGTCGATAGGGTTATTGTTTGGAGAGGGTTTTGAAATTTTTTGTAAGCAGTAGTCGACGAGCTTTGTGCTGGTGCTGTGATCTAAAAACTCGCTTAATTTTGGCCACTTAGAGAGCTTTTCGAAGACGGCCTTTTTTCTGATTTGTTCCGCTAAAACAACTGAGCTTAGTTGGGAGCTTTTGTATCCAAGTTTAAAAAGCTCTTTTTTTAAAAAACTTAAGCAAAATGAGTGGAAAGTGCAAATATTTGTGCTTTGGCTTATATCTTCTATGAGTTTGCTATCCCCAATTTCTGCAGCAACCTTGAGGATTCGTTCTTTCATTTCAAAGGCGGCTTGCTTGGTAAAACTTAAACAAAGAATTTTTTGAACCAAAAAGGGGGAGCCCTCTTTAATGGGAAGTGGGGTTTTTCCATGTGCAATTTTCCAGCCAAGGGCTTCAAAGTAGCGCTGCACGATACGACTTGTTTTGCCGCAGCCAGCTCCGGCTTCTACGATTTCTCGTCGTATCATGTTCTTAATTCCTTGGCAAAAGTAGGGTGCGCGCAAATGGCTCGAAAGTCACAGTAATCACAAGCTAGATTGTTGGCTGGCTGAGCTTTAAAATTAGAATTTAAAATGGCTTCTTCAGTTTGCCTATGTTTGAGATTTAGATTTTTGCTAAGCTCTAGCCAATCCTTTGTTTTTATTATCTGTGCATTCATAAAGCTAAATTTGTTTTTTAAGCTTTGTGCTATTTCCGAACTTTCTAAAATATAAATTATAGATCGATTAGGTTCTAGTATATTGATGTAACCACCTCCACAAAGTTTGGAGCTGCTTTTTAGGTAATCTGTTTTTTGCTCTAGAATGGCTTTTTCGATCAGCTGCCAATAGAGCGGTAGTTGTAATTTATTATTATCGATCTGGGTTGAGAGTTTTTTGGCAAAAGTTCCGCCACTTTTATAATCCCAGACAAAACATTGTCCGAGTTCATCTATGTCTATACGATCGATAAAAGCTTTTAAGGGTAAATTGCATTGATCTAGTTTGAGCTCGATATTTTTTTCGCGAAAGCTTTGTACTTGTTTGTTTAAAATATTGCGTAGAGCTATTTCAAAATTATTTAAATGTTCAAATATTTTTTGAGTGTAAAAATCTTGATAGCTATTTAGATACAAAAGATAGTTTTCGGAGCTACCAGCAAAATACTTGGCTTGAGTTGTCTTAAGCGCAGCTTGTATTTCAGCCTGAGAATTGTGGGGCCAGCTTTTTTGCGAGCCTAAAATCTCTAAAACTTTGTGGAGCCAGGAGCCTTTGGCTAGGGGGTCGAGTTCTATTGTCTCTTCTTCACGTACGTCTTTTAGCTTTTCGATAGAGCTGTATTTAAACTTGGCTGGACAGCTTAGATATCTTTCAAGAGAGGAGGGTGAGAGGTGTTTAGGAAGCTTGCTCTGTGGATATTTAATTGCGTGAAAGTCTTTTTTATGAAAGCTGCTTTTTGCTTGATGGACTATAAATCTCTTTGCTGGATCAGAGTCTTCTAAAAATGAATTTAAGTTGTAAAAGAAAAGCTCTTCTTCGGATAAAATCTGAGCGTCAAAATGTTCAAGGGCAATACTTAGTTTGATTGGCAAGCTAGATTGAAAACGGCCGCTGAGTTCTTTGTGCTCAAGAGCCTCTGTGATTTTTTTAGTGTTTAGTATAAGTGCATGTTGCTGGTGGTGTGAGCTTAGCCAGTCGTTGAGGTGCAAAAGTCGTTGACTGCCTTTAGCCGAGAGTCTTGAGCTTTGGTAGGAGTCCTTTTGCTGCCAATATTTTTTTTGGTCAAAGAGAATTTCTATTAAATCTAAGCGGCTCTCGGGACTTAGATTTTCGATAAAATTTACGCTGTTTTCGTTTAATTCAAAACTTTGGCTCAGCTGCTCCAAAAGTTCATATGTGTTTTTAGGGGCTCCTATAAGCTCCGAATAAACAGGACTAAAATGTTTGATTGTTTTAGGAACGCTAATGCGGGCCAAAACTTTACTGGCTTGAATGGGGTCTTGAAGTCTTGCCCAAATATAGGCGAACTCTGGTCTGTCAGCTGTTTTGATGGCTTCTAAACTTTTTATCTTATCTAATAGAGAGTCTTTGTTGATTTCTGTTTGTAAGTTAAAGCACTCTAACTTTAGTTTGTTTTGGACTTCCTTGATAAACAGTTTTTCGCTATGAGCGCAAAGCTCTGGTGCCACTAAAAAAAATGAAATTTGCTCTAAGCTACTAAGATTTTGCTGTAAGGCCTCTGGCCAGTTTATGTGTTCACTAGCGCTTTGTTTTAGAACTAAGGACGCTTTTTTTATAAAGTCCCAATCGTCATAATAGGAATCATTTGGCGTTCTTGAAAGGGCTCCAAGATAATGCAGGATTTCTTGAGTCCAAAAAGAAAAGTCATGGCCTGCATTGCTTTCGTAAAATTTTATGAGCTCTTGCCAGTCTTCTAGGCCGAGGTTGAGTTGGTTAAACTTTTGGCCGAGTCGAATTTTTTCATTGGCTTGATGTAAGTTCTGGCAGACTGAGGAATATAATGAGATTTTTTCGAGTAAGTTTAAGCTGCGTTCGGGGAAGACTATTTTTTGCAGTCTTTTTTGTTCGTAGTTTAAAATTCTTTGAGCAAATTTTTTAAGACTTAGTATTTCGCATTGAGGAAAGGGTAAGTTTTTTGGATTGAATTGTTCTTTTAGCTCACGCTCGGCAGCAGGGCTAAAACTAGCATCGGGATAGAGTAAAATGGCCTTTTGGCAGGATGTGATTTGCTCGAAGAATTTTTCTTTTGCTTGAAAAAGCTTCACGCGGCTTCTTCGGGGTCAGGCCAGTATTTTTCTTCTTTTGCTTCGGGATGCAAAACACTGCGAATCGTCCATTCGTTGGCCGTATCAAAAACCACTTCTTTTTCAACCATGTGGATTGTGTCCCATGGACAGGGGTCCACACACTTTTTGCAGCCTATGCAGCGATCAAGATCGATTTCTACTAACTGGTTCATATCCGGAAAGCGTTCACCTGGAGTGAGCTCGATGCAATCTACAGGGCAAAATTGCACACAGGCTTGGCAGCCAGTGCATTGGACCTGGTCGACCACCGCCATTTTTTTCGGTGTTTTCATTTTGCGCGGATCTTTTTTTTCTCTCTCTTCGCGAACTTGTTGCGCACGTTTTTGAGATTCTTCTGAATAGTCGAACATAAGATGATTCCTGCTTATTATTATACGATTTGTCACCTCGTGTCCAAAAGACAAAAATGCAAAATTTAGGGTAAATAAACGCTGCATAGTTTTTCTATTTGGAAGAAATATATTTTATTAAGGCTCAGAAGCGTTTAAAGCCCTCGGCTTGAGTGAATCTTTGCAGACTTTTCCACATTTATGTGGATAAGTCCTGACTTTAGTTGGTTTTTTGACGGTTTTTTTGAATAAAATTCGATAGTTGTGCGGATTGCACAAAAAAAATGCACTTAGTGGCCATTAAAAATTAACGAAGGCCATTGTAGTTATGTTTGATTTTAATGTTTAGCCCTTGGGTTTTGGCGGCGTCAACAACAAAGGTCCACTTTAATGGAAAGAGCGACGCGGGCCCACGAGTATTGTTTAAGCGAGGGGGGTTGGCAAAAGGAGCCGATTCTTTAAAGGCCTTTAAAGCCGCTAAGTCGAATTCTTTAATCCCTGAATTACTAACAGTGTTTATTTGCTGAATCTTTCCCTCTGGCGTAATGAGAACCTCTAATTCTGTAACACTTAATCCTTGAATGAATTGGCCGCGTTTTTGTAGCTTTTCTATGCCTTCGTTAAGGTTGCTTCTCCAGTGTTGGTAGAGCACCTGCCTGACTCTTTCATAAAAACTATAATATTTGTATTCACGGGTATTGAGTAGGGTATGCGATGATACGGCCACATCTGGCAAATAATCGCTGCTTTGAGAGACTTGAGCGTTTGAGGCTTTTTCCTCTTTTTTTGAAGTGAGCTGTTCACCCTTGGCTTTGTTTAGATCAATCTCCATGGCCGATTTAAAAAGTTTTTTATAGGCAGAGCGATTTTGCTTTTTTTTGTATATATTTTTAAAGACGCCGCTTGCAGCTGCGCGCTGGTTTTTGCGAGCGTATTGATTTTTTTTGGATAGATAAACTTTCTCTTTGGTAGGGAGAGGTCTTTCACTGGCTATCTTGTCGTCAATTTGCACAATTTGCTTTTTGCCCTCTAGTTCATCAAAGACTTTTTTTAATTCTTGGCTTAAATCTTTTTCACTTAGAGTGGTAATTTTTGTTTTGCTTTTTGTTTGGGTAACGACAGAGCTGTTCTTTTGACTTTTAAGCCACCCAAGTAGAAGCAAATGAAATAGGCTCGAAAAGAATAAAGCTCGAGCAAAAGTAATCTTTGGCATTCCTAGTCTTTTCGACAGTTTAGGCCTATTTCTTGATGATGCGCCTTGGGCTAAACTCTCTCTAATACACTTATAAAAGGGAGAGCATGTTAAGATGTGATTAAATGAGTTCCAGTTGGTACTTTGTAGTCATATTGCTTGTTTTGCTTCATTTGATGAAGCTCCAAAGGGTCATAAGTCAAAAGCTGCCAGGCAAAGAGGCTAGGCGCTTTGTGTTTTTTTCTCCTATGCTTTCTTATAAAAAATGGTCCAATCGAGACTTGCTCTAAGGCAGCAGTCATTAAATTCTGAATTTCAATATCTATGATATCAATAGTCATAGTACGCTATATAGTTTTTACTATTTAAACTCTATGAGCTATATTTTTTGCAATGCAAACATCTTCGTTTGACGTCGTTATCTTTGGTGCTGGAATAAGTGGTTTATGGACTTACAATTGCCTAAAAGAAAAAGGATATAATATTTGCTTACTCGTAAACAATACCTATGGTGGTCAGCAATCTCTTGCCTCTCAAGGGATGATCCATGGTGGGCAAAGATACGCACTACAAGGAAATAAAAACAATCACTCTGAATCTATTTCTGATATGCCCCAAGTGTGGCAAAACTGTATTGACGGGAATAAGACTCCTGATTTATCCGGAGTTAATATTTTATCTGACAAACAATATATGTGGTCTCCTGGAGGACTGAGTTCTAGCGTAACTGCCTTTTTTGCCTCAAAAGCTATGAACTCAAAAGTAAATGCACTTAGTAAATCCGAACTTCCTAAGGTTTTTAGCGATAATTTTAAAGGAAAAGCATATCAGTTAAACGAACAAGTTTTAGATATTCAAAGTGTCTCCCAAAAACTCTTTTCTAATTTTCCTAACTCAATCTATAAGTTCGATAGAGTTGATTATGAAATTAGTGATAAAGGTATTGAATCAATCGGTTTAAATGAAAGTATTGAAGTGAAAGCTAGTACTTATATTTTTACAGCTGGTAAAGGTAATGAAGAAATAGCTCAACTACTTTCTCCAGATAAAAAAATCACGCAAAGACGCCCACTTAAACAAGTCCTTGTAAAAGAGGTAGAGTACGATTTGTATGCTCACTGCATAACCACTGATCCTCGCCCCAGAGTAACAGTTTCAGCTCACCCACTTAGTAATGGAAATTTTGTATGGTACTTAGGTGGACTTGTTGCTGTTAAACATATTAAAGATCAAGACTCCAAAGCTATTGAATTTGCCTATTCTGAGCTTTCTAAACTTTTTCCTCAAATAAACTGGAAAGAAAAACAGTGGGCTGCTCTTTCTGTTGATAGAGCAGAGCCTTATGCCAAAACTGGCTTACTTCCAGATGGTCCTAAAATTACTCAGCTTAAAAATGCAATTCTAGGCTGGCCTACTAAGCTTACTTTTGCCCCTTTACTGGCTAGTGGAATTCAAAGACTTTTAGAAACACTACAGATAGAATACTCTAATGATACAACCGAGCTTAACTTGTCAGCTCCCGAGTTAGGACAATTTCCTTGGGATAATATTAAATGGCAAAATATTTAGAAAAAAAGCAATTAGGAAATACAGAGCTAGAAGTATCTACTTTAGGCTTTGGAACTGTAAAAGTTGGTCGAAATGTTAGTGTCAAAAATAAAACACCTGACGGTTTTGAATTGCCAGATGACAAAATAGTTTTAGATCTTTTAGATATCTGTAGAGAAACAGGAATCAACTTAATTGATACGGCTCCAGCTTATGGTCTAGCTGAGGAGCGAATTGGCAAACTACTTAAAGGATCAAGAAAAGATTTTATTCTCTCAACTAAGGCCGGAGAGCAATTCAACGGCGCAGAATCAATATATAATTTTTCATTACCTGCATTAACCGAAAGCGTTCATGCTAGTTTAAAAAAATTAAAAACTGATTATTTGGATATTGTTCTGCTTCATCTGCCAAGAAATGACCTTGATGTATTACAAAACACACCTGCTATTCTATCTCTCTTAAAACTTAAAGAAATGGGAGATATTAGGTACTTTGGAGCTTCTACCCATACTGTTGAAGGTGGTGAGTATGCTCTAAAATATTGTGACGCTCTTATGCTGCCTTATAATATTGAGTACAAAGATCATCTTACAGTTATAGAAAAAGCTAAAGAGCAGAAGAAAGGAATTTTTATTAAAAAAGGACTTTTATCTGGTCATATTAAAAACTTAGAAGAATCTATAAATGAAGTCGTAAACACTGATGGCGTTTCTTCGCTTATAGTTGGAACTATTAATCCTGATCATCTTAGAGAAAATATTGCCTGTGTTTAAGACTTTCTATAAAAAAATCTAAATTCCTATCAAATTAAGTCAGAATTAGAATCATTCAACAGTCCCATCTAATGATTATCCGTTTTTGTCAGAGTTACAACACGAAAGGACGGATTTTAGTTAATAGGAAAATAAAGCGCCATAAAAGAAGCCCGCCCCCAATATACCGTTCCAGTTATAGGTGAGAATTCACAGGAAAAGCCGACAAGTCCGACAAAGCGACAAAAGTTAGATTGAGGAGGAGGTCTTGCTGGGTGAAGTTTCAGAGCCCCGGTTCGACAGTTTAGGCCTATTTCTTGATGATGCACCTTGGGCTAAACTCTCTCTAATACCCTTATAAAAGGGAGAGCATGTTAAGATGAGATTAAATGAGTTCCAGTTGGTACTTTGTAGTCATATTGCTTGTTTTGCTTCATTTGATGAAGCTCCAAAGGGTCATAAGTCTAAAGCTGAGAGGCAAAGAGGCTTGGCGCTTTGTGTTTTTTTCTCCTATGCTTTCTTATAAAAAATGGTCCAATCGAGACTCTACCGTAACTAAAAAATATCTAATTGAGTTGCTTTGGAAAACAGTTCTTTTTGGATTGCTGTATTATTTTTACTGTAGATTTTTAAATTTTTTAAAAGTCGAATATGAGCTGAGCTGGATTGCTCTTTCTTACTTGTGTGTTATTTCTTTTTGGTTGATTACAACTTTAATTGCCAATATTAATCGTATAGTCTATCTGCCGGTTGCTGGCGCACTGCCCGAAGTTCATAGCTGGATTTTCTTTTCTAAAAATATTTCGGATTTTTGGGGCCATCGCTGGGATATGTGGATTCGAGATTGGTTTAGAGAGGCAGTCTATCAGCCGGTTATAAAAAAAACAGGCTCTTTTCCGGTGGCTTTGTTTTCTGCATACTTGGTGTCGGCACTTTTTCATGAGCTCATTTTAAATTTGCCGTACTATTTATCTGATGGAAAGATGCTCTTTGGCAGCGAAGTCTTGTATTTTATCATACAGCCGATCGGTCACTTAGTTTCTAAACACCTTCTGGCCAATAGCCCCAAACTCGATTTTCTTTTTGGCTACCTATGTGTCCTAGGACCAATACCACTGCTTTTAAATGAATCGGCCCAAAATATTTTTGCCTTATACTAGCCAGTAAACGGTCAATTTCATTAACTAAATACGAAACTGTCTAAAGTGTTTACACTGTGTTTTCATGTGTTTGTATTGATTAATTCATTTTAAATATGTTACAATGCGCAAACAATGAAAAGATCATTTATGAAATATCAATTTGTATTAATAATTAGCTGTTTGATTTTAGCAACTTCATGCACCGATAAGAAGCCCCTTGCCGCAGAGAGCTCAAGTTCAGAAAGTTTGAGTCCTTCAGCACAAGTAAAAAAAGCCGACTCTACAAAAAGTCTAAACTCTAAAAGTACTCCATCAAAAAACCAAGAAGTATTGAGCTATCAAAAGCTTAATGATCAGTTGATAACTCTTGAAAAAGAACTGCTGAATTTTGATTATTCAAAAAATGTGGATTATATTCTTGGCGAAGAAGATTTAAAAGCTCAAATAGATCTGATTAACAAAAACTTATCAGCCTCGAATAGTATCTCTGATTACCTAAGCATATTAGCTGCAGATGATATCACTGGTTCTCTGCAGGTAGAACACATGCTTTACCCTGACTTGCTTGTTGATCAAGACTCCTTAGATAGTTTCTTCTCCGGTAAGCCAAATGGTACAAAAGAATTTTTGCTTTCACTTGCAGACTATTATGTAGAGATTAGTAAAAAGTTAATTCTAAAAATGAGAATTTCAGCTAAGACATTACTAGATATTTCAAAAGACTTAAGTGTAAATCAGTTGAATGAAGCTATACTCCGTGCTGGTCTAAAGGGTAGTTTTCCCCTTAATTACTCCGCAGAAGACGAATACAGAGCCACTATAGATGAAATAGAAGAAATTGAGAGAATCTCTATTGATTCTTTTGATAGTTTCAGAAAAATCATTAACAAGCGCTTATAAAATATTATGTGCATGAATGGATTTAAGAATGAAAAGTAAAATAGTAATTAATAGTTTAATGTGTGTGGGAGCCTTGCTCCTAGCTTCTTCTTGCTCGAAGAAAGATGTTGTGAGCGCAAAAAGCTCAGACAAAAATGAGCCAGCAGTAACAAAACAGGAGTCAACGAATCCTGTAAAGGCAACTGCGAAAACAGTGCCTGCAAAGGAAGGATTTACTGAGTCTAAAGAAGGGCTTGCCAAAGAGGTAGAAGCGTTTGTTAAGTCCAAAGAAGATCTTAGCAAACAGGTAGAAACCCTTGAAAAAGACTTTGATCTGGAGATTGAGGTTTCCGATTTTATCAATTTAAAAGTCCTTGCAGAAAGATTAAATGAGCTAGAAGAGATGTTGGATGCAGGTACATAGCCAAAATCTGATAATGTGTATAGTCGTTTATACGTTTTTAGTCTTAGTGCTAGATTGTATGGAGACGGTCTCGGGTTGAATGCAGCGGAAGATATATCATTATCGGAGCAGTTAAAAACAATTGATATATTAATAGAAAAAAGAGATGAGCAAGCAAAGGTAGAAAAGCTTTTAAAAGAAGAGCTTGGCAAAAAAGTAGAATTACTTGCAGAGAATTTTGATCTAAAGATTGATGTTGATTGGAGCTATGTCAATTCAAAAACCCTTGATAAAAGATTAAATGAGCTGGGGGAGATGTTGGATGCAGGTACATGGCCGAGGTCTGATAAAGTGTATAATAGTTTATACTTTTCTATTCTTAGTACTAATTTGTATGGAGACAGTCTTGGATTGAATGCTAAGGATGATATCACATTGTCGGAGCAGTTAAAAAGAATCGATATATTGATTGAAAAAAGAGATGAGCAAGCAAAGATAGAAAAGCTTTTAAAAAAAGAGCTTAGCAAAAAAGCAGAAAAACTTGCAGAAGATTTTGATCTAGAGATTAAGATTTCTTGGTACCGTGTCAATTTAAAAGTCTTTGAAAAAAGGTTAAATGAACTGGAAGAGATGTTGGAGGCTGATGCATGGCCAACAAATGATGAAGTGTTAAAAGCTATACATTTTTCTTTCTTTCCTACGTCTATAGTTGTTGGTGAGGTCAGGTTAAATATCAGAGATGATATTCAACTAGAAGAACAGCTAAAAGTAGTTAATCTGTTGATTGAAAAAAAAGATGTGCTTAGTGAAAAAGCAGAAACCCTTGCAAAAAATTTTGATCTAACAATTGCAATTAATTGGAAAATCGTTGATATAAAAGTCCTTGAAAAAAGATTAAATGAACTAGGAGCGATGTTGGAAGCAGATACATGGCCAACGAATGATAAAAGGTTTAAAAGTTTATTCTTTTCTGTTTTATCTGAATATAATGCATATCTATATAAGGTCGGGTTGAATGCTATAGACGATATCTCATTGTCAAATCAGCTAAAACAAATGAAACAAAATAAATGATTTAAAATTGTTAGAAGGTCTCGGCTAGATTTGCAAAGCCAGCGCGACTTTTTTGTTGAAATGGACCTCAAAGGGCGTTTTCTAGCCAAGACATTTGCGTGGTCTATGGTTTAAGGAATCCTGAATGCTTTGCAGGCGACTTTGACTGTAGTTTTGAATTGATTCACTTCTTTTTATGTACTGCCGAAGTAATCCAATAGTGTTTTCAACCGTGCCTCTTTGCTGCG